>Ga0315338_1004524_pt1 | contig 10889 bp, 6 predicted proteins | sample ASW8metaG_FD_204518 | JGI IMG/M metagenome (GOLD analysis project Ga0315338, IMG submission 204518) | Ammonia-oxidizing marine archaeal communities from Monterey Bay, California, United States - ASW #8 | ecosystem: Environmental > Aquatic > Marine > Coastal | place: USA: California | collected...
CGATTTGTGCTTCCAGAGCGCGGCCGATGAGCGAACTCGCTTCGGCCAAGTGCGCCCGCGAATACGCATCCATGCGTCGGCCGTCACGTTGCAGGATCAAGTCGATCTGCGTCTGCAAGTCACGCAATTGCATGCGGCTCAGGTTCGATACCGGCGTGGATGCCGAACCAAATCCGTTGCTGGGCATGCTCAACGCAATCAGCCGATCCAGGTGCGATCGCTGCAGGTTGCGGCGAAGGCTGGAGATGTACGGACTGCGATCCGAGCAATCGGCACCAGGCGTTCCGGCCAGTTCCAACCATGCTGCGTCCCGCACCATGGCCATGGTTTCAGGCACCGTCAGCACATCTTCGTTCGGCAACGCTCGGAACTCGTTGTCGTAGATTCGACCGAGCGTCTGCGGGTTGAGCACCTGCGTCAGAGCCACCGACTGCATGCCGGCGATGCGGTCATGCACTGGGAAGACCTCGTCACGGGAGATGTTCCGCATGCCGCCGCCGTCGTACCACTTGTCGAGCGTCATCTTGCGAAGCAATTCGGGCGTGAGGCCGTAGGCTTCATCGGGCATCGATGATTCGATGACCAGGCGAAGCGCGCGACGTTGCATGTCCGCCTCGATCGGACGCACTGGATCGACTTCCTCGGGGTCACCCTTCTTGTTGCGGCTCAGGTAGGACCCGCCGATCCAGTTCGACGCGATACCGATGGCCTGGGCTTGTCGGCCGAGCGACATTTCGTAGGCCTGCCGTGCCTTGGCCCAACTTTCGCCATCCTCAACCATGTCGGAGAGAATCTTGCTCCGAAGGTGCTGCATGAGCTTGATCTGCGCTTCGGCGAAGTTGAGCGGGTTCTTGCCGTGGTCAAAGCGACGGGCCCGTGGGTCGGGTCCGCGGGTGTCTTCGTCGGTCGCGTAAATGAGTTGCGGCTCATTCACCCGGGCAAGCACCTTGTCCGGCTTGGCGGAGCCGTAGCCGTACTCGATGGCCCAGTAGTCGTACGGTCCGATGGTGGCGGTGGTCCAGTCACCCTGCGTTTCTCCTAACTCGAAGTTGATGTTTGTGGGCAGGTAGTCCATCACCGAACCACTCTGGGCGACACCCTTGTGGCCATCGGAGTTGATGGTCTCGAGCGTATGGATGGTGCTGCCTTTGAAGTTGTGCCGCAGGCCGAGCGTGTGCCCGACCTCGTGCATGATGACTTCACGCAGCATGGGGCCGATGAAACGCTCCGGCACGCCATCGATCATCTGCTCGCCCTTGATTTCGCTGCGAGCGGATGACGGTGACGAATCGTTGCCATCGTCGGCGTCCACGTCTTCGTCCTCGGCGTCTTCGTCATTGACGTCTTCGTCATCGATGTTTTCGTCATCGATGTTTTCGTCATCGTGCTCGGCGCCTTCGTCAGCCGAATGAGCGTCTGCATCGTTGTCAGCGGCAGCATCGCCGCCATCAGTTACGTCGTCGTCCGCGTCTTCCAACTCGGCTTCACGGGTGGCTTCGATGCGCATCGAGAACTGCTCGGCCTCCATGGAGCCGGTCATTTTGCCGTCCTCTATGGTGAGCACCAGCGGCTCGTCGCTTGGGGCGTTCTCATCGTCCGGGGTCAGCGTGAGTTCGCCTGCATCTGAGTCCCATTGACCTGACACACGCACGTCACCCATGGGGCCGAAGAAGACCGAGCCGGAAACATAGTTACTTTCGTCCATTTCCAGCAGCAGCGAGATTTCCATTGCTGGAAGCGCGCCCTCGGGGCCGGTCATCACGATGCTGCCTATCCATGTGCCGGTGATCGGGTCGTCCTTTCGGATGGCCTTGGGCTTGGGCTTGTCGAGGTCGATGAGCATGTCCGTGGCGATGCGCATCATGGCGACGTCAAGTGCTTTGACAGCGGCGTGGCGACAATTGCCGTTCACCTGACTTCGACGACCAACCAGACCATCGAGGTGTTCGTCACCGAGCAGCTCGGTGTGCACGGCAACTTCACCATGTCCGGGCAGTGTGCCCGCGGCACGTTGGGCCGCACGCCGCTCCAAGTCGCGGATGATCGTGGGTCGCATCGTGCTGTCGGCCAGCGTCACTCGCGGGTCCCAATTCGGATTCTGCTCAAGCCATTCCAGAACGGCTGGCCCCATGCCTTCCATGGCCATTTCGGGGATGAGGTCGTCCCATGTTCGAGACCACGAATTCACAAAGCCTTCATCCATGACGATGTCGGCGTCGAGAATTTGCCCGGTCTTCGGGTGCACACGGCTCGGGCCGATGGCAAAGCCCATGTTCGAGTTGGTCCAGAGCACGAAGTTGTACCGGGCGTCTTCCGGATCCTTGTCCATGTGGGCAGCGGTTGCCTCATCTTGTTGGTACACCTCGATGGCGTTGACGATGCCGATGGTTTCAAATGCCTTGTTCCACTCGATAATGCCCTCTCGAACCCAGCGACGGTAGCGGACTGGCGTCGTGTGTTCGATGTAGAACACGATTGGCTTTTTGGGCGGGCTCAGTTTCAGCTTGGGGTCGGCCTTTTGCAGATCCCAGCGATTGATGAAGCGGACCCAAGGCTCGTCGTTGCCGGCATCGCCGATGTCCATGTGGGCGGTGGCGAAATACCCGACGCGTTCGTCAGCCTTGCGCGGGCGGTATCCGGTGTTCTCCGGAATCTCGGCGATGGAGTATGCGATCTCGCCGAACTTGCCACCACGAAGTGGCATCTTGAAGGCCAATTCAACGTTCTTCGGGAACGACTTGGCCTTCTCGATGGTCATGAGTCTGGTGTTCGCGCCGGCGGTAGCGCCGCCGAAGAATTTGCCCGAACTCTTGCCGAACAGGTCGCTGAGACTGATGACCGGCCCACCTTTCTTGCCCATGCTCAGAATGGGCACATCAAGGATGACGCGGTCAGTGAACACACGCCTGTGGCCGGCCTTGCTCTGTGGGTCACCGGTGGTGCGGGTGTCGAAGTTCGGCTCGATCAGCGCAAGGCGGTCGCCGATGCGCTCCCAGCGGCCATACAGGTCGCCGGTTTGGACGCCGGCGTTGCCGATGCCGCTGGACACGGTGTACGCGATGAACACGTTCTGCCGTCCGAAGTTGCGGGGCAGTTCGGCCAGCACCTTGTTGTTCTTCTTGTCGATGTACAGCGTGTACATGCCTGGCTTGCCGTCGAGGTTCGAGATGACCTGTGTATAGCCATTGCTCACGCTGTCGAAGCTTGGAAAGTTGTCCCTGGAACTGCTGCTACCCGAAGGTGCGGCGATGGTTGGGTCGATGGCCTGTCGGTCCTGCTCGGCGGCGTCGAGCCCAAGGGCCAGCGTCGCAATGCCGAGCGATCCGATTGCAGCAATCATGATTGGGGTTCGCATGTCAGAGTCCTCCTGTCAATTCAAGAAAGGGTCGATCGATCGAAGGCGCCGTGTTTCCACGGCGTCGAGGCAAGAATACCGCCAGAAGCACTTGCGGGAAGTTGTCCACCGGCGGAGGTGTCTGGGTATGTCGCAGGACCGTGCTAGGCTGCCCAGTTCCCCATGCAACGCCCTAAAATCGACTATCCATGCCAGTGGCAATTTCGTTTGATTGGGCCGGACGCTCAGCGGCTTCGGGCGGTCATTGCCGAGGTATTCGGGGAACGCCCACACTCGGTCCGCGATGGCCATACCAGTTCCGGCGGCAAGTACTGCAGCGTCGAGGCGTCGGCTGAGGTCGCAAGCGAGCAGGATCGAGACGACCGCTTCGCAGCGTTGTCCGCCGCCGAGGGCGTCCTCACCGTCTTGTAAAGGATGTCTGGACCCCTATTCTTGCCCGCTAGCTCGCAACGACGATTTCCGCTTCAGGATCCCAGCGAAGCACTTTGTCTTGCTTCCAAGCTTCAACACCCATCTTGATGGCCACCATGGTGGCACATCCCAAGTCGACGTTGCATGCAAGTTTGTCACCATTGCGAACAGCGTCAAAGAAGTTGTCGCGGTGCGAGCGGCGTGACACGCGGTCCATCGAACACGCCGCCTGGCCCTCACGAGGATCCGGTTTGCCATCCTTCATTGAACTGGCCACACGGTCGGCGTTGGCCTCGCGGAACTCCTTCCACCATGGCCGCTGCTCATTCATCGTGATGCCGTTGTCGAAGGTCATGGTCGCGTTGCGGCCACGAATCACGTACGGCCATGTGTCGTCGTTCGTCATGACGCTCGACAGCACCACGGTGTGCTCACGCGGGTAGTCCACCATCATGAAGAACGTGTCTGGAATGTCTCGCTCGTCTTTCTCGAGATACCGACCACCACTGGCAACCACGCGTTTTGGATAGGCACCTTCGTGCCCCTCGATCGCCAACAGCAGCGGAGCAAGCCGGTGGTACATGAGATCCGTCGCGAGTCCACCGTTGTAGGCGAGGTACTTTCGGAACCGGAAGAAGTGGTCTTCGTTCCACGGAATCTCCGGTGCGAGCCCATGCTTGTGGCCGAGCCATCGATCCCACCACACGTAGTTGTCCGAATCGTTGGCGTTTTTTGGGCCACACCCGGGATGAATGGGCCAGTTGAACTGACCACCGGTGGAGTTGCGGCAGTACGCACCCTGGCTCCACGTGACCGGACCAATTCGGCCGTCAGCAATCGCCTTCCGCGCAGCCCAGAATCGCCCATCACTTGTGCCTTGCGGCCCTACTTGCAGCGTTTGGCCGGTGCGCTTGACTGCATCACGACACGCAATCGCTTGCTCAATGGTGTGCGACAGTGGCTTTTCGACGTAGACGTCCTTGCCAGCTTCCATTGCCTCGATGGCAATCTTTGTATGCCAATGGTCGGGCGTGGCGATGAGCACTGCATCGACATCTCTGTTGTCGAGAATGCGTTCGTATTCCATGACAGCGGCTGCATCGTCGAGCCCCGCGATGCGTTGGGCGTCGTTGAGCCGGCGACGATACACATCGCACACGCCCAGCACGTCGATGTTTTCCTTCGCCTTGTCTCTCACCATGCCACGCAGGTGGCCCGTGCCCATACCACCCGTGCCGATTACGGCCATCTTCAGTCGGTCATTGGATCCAAGCACTCGCCCCCACGAAACGGCGGGAAGCAAGAGCGATCCTGCAGTGGCACTGATCATGTCACGACGAGTAATGGGCATGGCGGAAACTCCTTCTGCAGTAGCCTACCGCCGGGATCCAAACCGCGCGGTCACCGCCAGCGAACACCTTTGCTTTCGAAGAATGCCCGCAGATGAGCACGCTTGGGCTGCTCGTAGAACCGTTCCATCTGCCCACACCATGTGCGGCCCGACGCACCACGCTGTTGGTAGTAGTCCTTCATCAGATCGTCATAGGCGTCGCACTGGGCGAGCACAACATCGTCCGATGCCACGCCATCCTCATGCATGATCGTGTCCACGGGGAATCGCGGCCGTGGCCACGGATCTTCCGCCGCACGTCCGACCGTCATGCCGAAGAGCGGCGTGACACTCGGCGGCAGGAGCAGCAGTGCCTGCACTGCGTTCAGGTCATTGCGAATACCACCGATGAAACACGTGCCCCAGCCCATGGACTCGAAGGCCAATGCCATGTTCTGGGCAAAGAGGGACGCATCGATCACACTCAGCAAGAAGGATTCGACGTTTTCTTCACAGCCGCAGCCGCAACGTTCGGCCAGCAGCCGATGCCGTCGCATGTCAGCGCACACAACAAAGAACACGCCGCAGTCGCGCACTTTTTCTTGGCCGCCGCTGATGTCGATGAATGCTTCGCGCATGGTGACGTCGGTCACTCGTACCAGCGAGTACGTCTGAATGTTGCTGCTTGTTGATGCCTTCTGGCCCGCCGCCACGGCGGCGCGGATGTCGGTGTCGGGCACAGGCTCATCGGTATAGGCGCGGATGGAGCGGTGGTCCAGCATCAAGTCGATGACGTCGTTCATGGTCAATGGGTGTCCTGGAGTTCAACTGCCGATGTACTTGTCGTAGAGCGAACGTGCGAGTGCCGGGTCGTCGGTGGACACAAGCGCACGGCCGTCAGCGAAGACGGTCAGCGTGATGGCGTCGGGCAGCGTGCATCGAAGGACATGCTCGTCATGACGCACGTCGCCATGATCCGTCAGCCGCAAGGCGAGTGCCGCCAGATTCATGTCGCTGGCGTCGTTGGGATGAATCTGCACGGCACTGCGGCCACACAACACCTCGGCCGTCTCGCCTCGGCCGCCTTCGAGCCACTCGTAGACGCCCGCGTCACAACACGGGCAGCCCGCGCGAGGTTCGGGCAGGGCGATTCGCCGCGATTCGCCCTCCCATGGGTCGATGGCGTGCATGGTTCGATCGAGCTCGTCGCCGGTTCGACCAACGAGCAGTGCCAAGACCAACGCCGCTTGATGCGCGCTCACCGCCGACACGGTGGGCCCCAGGACGCCGGCCGTCTCGCATGTCGGGAGCGTGCCTGGCGGAGGCGGCTCCGGGAAGACGCATCGCAGACACCCGGTTGGCGTGGTCCAGCGGACTCGGCCCGCACAGTGTCGGGGCAACAGCGGCATGACCAATCCTCCTGTCCCCACCGCGCCGGCGTAGACGTAAGGCTTTCCTTCACGTACAGCCAGATCGTTGACGAGATAGCGCGTGTCCAAGTTGTCGAGACCGTCGATCAGCACGTCGCAGCCTTCCGCAAGTGCTTCGATAGTGGCGGCGGTGACGTCTGCAACGTGCGGGTCGATGATGATGTCGGGGTTGACGTCGCGAAGGCGGTCGGCTGCGGCAACGGCTTTGGCACGGACGTCATCCGCATCACGCTGGCTGTACAACACTTGGCGCTGCAGATTCGTATGGTCCACAATGTCGCGATCGACGAGGCGAATCGAGCCCACGCCCGCACGGGCGAGCAGGTCGGCGACACCGCACCCGAGCGCGCCGACGCCGATGACCAAGACACATGCCTCGCCGATGGCCTGTTGACCTTCGGTACCGATGGTTGGCAGCAGCGTCTGGCGGTGGTAGCGATTCACGGACGCAGTTTAGGGTTTGCTTGACGGATCCTCGACTCACCATCGCACGGCCATTCCAGTCATGGTGGCGTCGACGAATTCTGGGCTGTCCATCAAATGTGGCGCCGATTCGTCTTCTTCCACAACAGCAAGCACCGCACGCCGACGTACCGATGATCCGTCTGCCAGCCCCTAGACTGCCCGCCATGGATCGCTTCGGCTCCCTCATTGCGGCGGCCTTCCGCCGCCTTGTACCAGATCCGTTCGTCATCGCGATTCTGCTGACGCTCGGCACAATGGTTGCCGTGTTGTTGTGGGGCACGCTGCCGGAGGAACACAGCCGCCTTGGTGGCATGTTGCGGGCGTGGGGTTCGGGCAAGGGCATGTGGTCGCTGCTGGCTTTCGCCATGCAGATGTCGCTCATTCTGTTGGGCGGTCATGTGCTGGCGGAAACGCGGCTCGTTCGTAGTGGGCTGCAGAGGCTTGCTGATCTGCCACGAACGGCGGGGGGAGCCGCTCTCATGGTGGCCGCGGCAGCGGCATTTCTCGGGTTGTTGAACTGGGGCTTGGCGCTCGTTGCAGGCGCGCTGCTGGCACGTGAAACTGGCCGATCACTGCTTCGCCGTGGCGTTCGCGCGCACTATCCACTGCTTGCCGCGGCAGGCTACATGGGCTTGTTGGTGTGGCACGGGGGGTTCTCCGGTAGCGCGCCACTGGCCATGACATCGCATGCGGGCGCAACAAAGGCGTTACCGAATTCGCCGGACCTTGTTGCGCAGATCTGTACGATTCCACTGGAGCAGACCATTTTGTCGCCACTCAATCTGGTGATCAGCGGCGGGCTGCTGCTCATGCTGCCGTTGCTGTTTCTGCTGCTCACACCACGCGACATGTCCAAGTACGCCGACGTATCGGGGTTCCTGCCCGACCAGTCGACCGCCGCCGAATCGAAGCCCGACACCATGACACTCGTCGATCGGTTGAATCACGGCTGGTGGGCCGGCGGCTGCCTCGGCATCCTGTTGGTTGCGACTGCAATCGTGATGATTGCCGACACTGGAATCGGTCGACTCGGCCTGAATCAGGTGATCATGCTGTTGCTCGGGATGGGTTTGCTGTTGCATCGATCGCCCGCGAAGTTCACGCATGCCGCCGGCCACGCAGCCGCGGGCTGTGCCGGCATTCTCGTGCAGTTTCCGTTGTACGCGGGCATCATGGGCCTGCTCATCGCATCGGGCTTGGCCGCATCGCTGACTACGGCGCTCGTCGAGATCGCCACGCCCGGCACGCTACCGTTGGCCACCATGGTTTCGGCTGGCGTCGTGAACATGCTCGTGCCCAGCGGTGGCGGGCAATGGGCGGTGCAAGGGCCAATCGCTCTGCAGGCGGGTCTTGATGCAGGCGTTGCACCGGGCTCCATGCTCATGTCGGTGGCGTACGGTGACGAGCTGACGAACATGCTGCAGCCGTTCTGGGCACTGCCGCTGCTGGCGATCACGGGCGTACGAGCCCGCGACATCGTCGGCTACACGTGCGTCGCGATGCTGCTAGCGGGTGGATGGATGGCGCTCTGGCTGTTGGTGCTGGCATGACGACCATGCCGTACATCGCACGCGAAGGGGCACGAGTAACCATTGCGTTGCGCAACCCGGATCGTCGCAACGCGCTGACGGTCGAAGTCCTGCAGGCTATCGAGCAAGCGGCGCACGATGCCTCAGATGCATCAGTGCTGCTGCTTCGCGGCGCCGGGCCGGTGTTCTGCAGCGGCTTCGACATGGATCTCGTGCGTGAACAGGACGGGTATTTGCAGCAACTCATCGACGCGCTGTCCAAGACGATTCGGTCGCTGCGTCGGTGCCCCGCCACAACGCTGGTGCATGTGCAAGGTGCTGCGGTCGCCGGTGGCTGCGCTTTGGCGATGGCCTGCGACATCGTGACGGCGCCCGCGAGCGCGCGATTCGGCTACCCCGTACACCAGTTGGGTATTTCGCCTGCCGTCACACTTCCCGTGCTGTTGCCCGCTGCGGGGGGGTTTGCGCGTCGCATGGTGACTGACGGTCGGTTGTACGGCGCCAAACTGCTCCACGAACACGGCATTGTGCATGTTTTGCTTGCCGAAGGGGCATCGCCTGATGCCTTGGTCGAGCAGTTGCTCAACCGCGGCACGCACACGTCGCACGTCACGAAGCAGTGGCTCAACGAACTCGAACACGCTTGGGATGACGAGCGATTCGACGGGCCGGCAAGAGGTTAGCGGCCTGTTTGCCCGTCGGGTCCGTTTAGAGAGCCTCGTCGGCGTGCTCGGATTCCGCATGGGCGTGGCCCAACTTGCGGTGTGAGTCCGGGTTCAACCCAAGTTGCACGAAGTCACGACGGCAGAACAGGTCAATAGTCCAGTCCAACGCGACTCGGACCTTTCTGCCGATTCGGGGCGTCTTCATCAGGTAGATACCGCGCCACATCATCCAAGCCAGAATGCCGTGGATCTTGATCCCCTTGATCGACGCAATGCCCTTGTGTCGGCCGAGCGGAACAAGAATGCCCTGCACATTCACGTGGCCGGGCTTGGTTGCACCACCGCGCATGGTCGAGACAATGTTGTCTGCCAGCTGTGGCGCCTGGCGAATGGCGATCTGGGCCAACGGCGGCATGGGCTTGCCATTGGGGCCCGGCACGGCGGCGTTGTCGCCCATGCCCCAAACGTTGTCGCAGTCGATGACGCTGTAGTCGCTGTTGCAATCGAGGCCGCCGAATTTGTTGAGGGTAAGGCCTTCCATGTCTTTGAGCAGTGGGTTTGGCGCAATGCCTGCGGTCCAGATGACGGTGCTGCACGGCACGACGGTGTCGTCGCTCTGCACGACTCGATCCGCGTGCACTTCCTTGACCGAGATGCCGGTTTTGAGGCTGATGCCCCGTTTCTCGAGCGCATGAGCGGCCCAGTTACGCAGGTGCTCCGGCACGATGCCGAGAATCTCCGGCGCCAACTCGTACACCGTGAATGAGCAGTCCGATTCCGACACGTGGTGATAGAGACTGCACGCTTCGCGCACGAACGTCTCCAACTCACCGACGACTTCAATGCCCGTGACGTTTCCGCCGACGATGACGAAGTGCAGCAGTCGCCTCTTCTCGTCGGGATCGTCGGTGGCATTGGCCAACTCAAGTGCTTCGATGGCGCGATCTCGAAGCACGATGGCATCGCTCATGGTCTTCATGAAGAACGCGTATTCTTTGACGCCGGAACAGATGTGCTCCGGCAGAATACGCGTGACGCTGCCGAGGGCGACTACGAGATGGTCGAAGTTGACCCAGTGCCCGTCGTCTACGCCACAGTGTTGCACGTTCACACGTTTGCCGGGAAGGTCGAGGCCCATGACTTCGGCCATGAGCAATTCGGCCTTGGGCGCGAACTCTCGGATGGGAACGGTGCAGTGGCGTGGTTCGATCGAGCCGCATCCGGCTTCCACCAGCAGGGGGTAGAAGACGAAGTAGTTGTTGCGATCGATGATGACGACTTCGGCTTCAGTAGACCTGAGTCGTTTGGTGAGTTCCTTGGCGAGGTAAGCGCCGCCAAATCCGCCACCGAGAACGACGATACGTGTTCGGTCAGTCATGGCTGGGATGGTAGCGGCATGCCACGATACTGACGTTGTCCGAAGCGCAACAGGCGTTCTATGCCACGACACACAAGCACTACATCGACGATGTCGCCAGACTCACGAACCGGACACTTGTCGCCTTGTGCATCGAGTTAGCGGCACTTGGCGACCTCGCCAAAAGTGATCCAAGGGCGATCATTCAGGCCGCTACTGCGCAACTGGAAACGCGTGCGGTTGAATGAGCATCTCACTCGCCCCGCCCTCCATCGACATCTGGATCAGCAGGATGGACGACCACAGTACGGGGAACGCAGCGATAAACACACCGATGATGGCCAGTC
>Ga0315338_1004525_pt1 | contig 10887 bp, 9 predicted proteins | sample ASW8metaG_FD_204518 | JGI IMG/M metagenome (GOLD analysis project Ga0315338, IMG submission 204518) | Ammonia-oxidizing marine archaeal communities from Monterey Bay, California, United States - ASW #8 | ecosystem: Environmental > Aquatic > Marine > Coastal | place: USA: California | collected...
CCAGAGTCGTGGCTGCGACCGTCGTCGCAGCCGGAATCCTCGTCCTCAGCCTGGGTTAGTCGGAAAGGGATCGTAGATGTTTCGTCTCGTGAAGTTCGTGGAGCATTCCAAATGAGTCTCGCCTACCTGCAGGATCAACGCTACTTCGCACAGATCGGGACGGGCATGGAAGAGTACGGAGTCAGGGAGCTCGAGCGATTGGGTGCAAGTGAAGTCGAAGTCGGATTTCGGGGGCTCCACTTCGTCGGATCGCCCGAAGTCCTCTATCGGATCAACTACGAGTCCCGCCTGTGCACGCGGATCCTTGCCCCTCTCGTTCGTTTTCGCTGTCGCTCTCAGAACGACCTCTACGACGCGACCCGGAGTGTCGATTGGGGACAGTTTCTCGATGAACGCGATACCTTTGCCGTCTTTTCCAACGTCCGACGCAGTGTCATCGAGAATTCGGCTTTCGGGTCGCTCAAAGTCAAAGATGCCATCGTCGATCAGTTTCGTGATCGGAGCGGGCAGCGCCCATCGATTGACAAAGATGCTCCCCAGGTCGGACTCAACCTCCATTTGGACGAGGATCGGGGCACGCTCAGTCTCGACACATCCGGGGGATCCCTCCACCGTCGGGGCTACCGTCGACGAAGCATGCGTGCACCGATGCAGGAGACCCTGGCCGCGAGCATCCTCGAGATTGCCGCGGTCAGCACCGCCGCCGAAGCGAGCGGCGGCCAGAGCGAAGGCTCTTCCGGCACGGTCGACGATTGCCCCTTGCTCGACCCTATGTGCGGGTCCGGTACGATCTTGGCAGAGGCCCTGATGCGTCGCTGCCGCATTCCGGCTGGATCGTTTCGACGCTACTGGGGGTTTTTCCGTCTCCCCGACTATGACCAGAGCCTTTGGAACCGAGTCCGAGACGAAGCGGACGGTCGTATTCGCGCGATGGCTCCCGAAGCCATTGTCGGGAGCGACATCGACAAACGTTGTGTCCACGCTTCGCGCTACAACCTGGCCGTACTCCCCTTCGGAAACCAGGTCCCCATTACGCGCTCCGCGTTCGAAGAGTTGGACACACCTCAGCCCGGAATCATCATCACCAATCCGCCGTATGGACACCGGCTGGCCAGTGGAGAGGATCTCCACCATTTCTATCAAGCTTACGGAGACTTCTTGAAACAGAAGTGCCAGGGAAGTATCGCATACGTCTACTTCGGTGATCGCGAGTGGATCAAGTCCATCGGACTAAAGCCTTCCTGGAAAAAACCACTCACGAATGGCGGTCTCGACGGACGCCTGCTCGAATTCAAGCTATACTAATTTAACGACGCCCGTTTTTCGGCAAGGAGGTTCGAGATGAACGAAGCGATGCCCAAGTCATTAGTCGATCGCGTCCAAGGCGTAATCCGCCTCGACGTTCCGACCTACGAAGAGATCGAAGCCGACTCGAGTGCACTCCCGCAAGCGGCCATGGTCGTCGCGGCCGTCGCCGTCTGCCAAGGTATCGGCAACGCCGGCGCAGGTTTCGGTTCGCTCATCTTCGCGATTTTTGCGACGTTCCTCGCCTGGCTCGTCTGGAGCACGGTGTCTTTCTTTATCGGGACAAAGTTCTTCGGCGGACAAGCAACCTGGGACCAGGTCCTCCGCGTCATCGGCTTCGCGCAAGCCCCTGGTCTCTTCGCGATCGTCGGTCTCATCCCCTTCCTGGGATGGCTCATCACTCCAGTCGTAACGCTCTGGACCCTCGTGGCCGGCGTCATTGCGATCCGTCAATCTCTCGACCTCACGACCGGAAAAGCCGTGGCCACCGCCCTGATCGGGGCCGCCATCATCTTCTTCCTCCTCCTCGGTCCAATCGCCATGCTCGGCGTCGGCACCGCCGTCCTGAGCGGTCGCGGCTAGCCCCATGAGCCTTCTTTCTGCAACCATGCCGAATTCGTCTCCCCACGAAGGTGCGGGTCTGTGCACGCCTCCCGCCGGGGTGGCGTCGTGTAGCGCGCCTCTGAGACGTCGAACGAAGTGCTCCACAACGACCCTCTCAGCCCATCTCCAAACCTACGCACACGAAGTCAGACGACTCAGTGAAGCGCGAAACGATGCCCCTCCGGCGGGAGGCGTGCTCAGACTCGGTACATCACGCCGGTCGGCGAATCTCCGCGGAGCAGAAGGAACACACAGGTACAAACGACCATGACACGACCTTGGGTGAAGATCGAAACTGTCGAGACCGCGGAGGGTCCACTCGAGCTGCGGCAACGGGGGGATGACTTCCTCATGACCATCGCAGGGCGGGTGCTCATGAGTAGCATGCTCAACAGTTCGGAGAAGGCGCTTTCGGAGATGGCCATCGAGCGGATGCGGGCGAAGGAACGTCCGCAGGTGCTGATCAGCGGGCTTGGGCTTGGATATACCCTGAGGGCCGCGCTCGACTTGTTGCCACCTCGGGCCCGGGTGGCTGTTGTCGAGATCAACCCGATTGTGGTGCGTTGGTGCCAGGGCCCTTTGGCCGGTCTGACGGGGAATGCTCTGGACGATCCGCGAGTGACGGTGATCGTCGACGACGTCGTTGAAGTGATTCGGGGAGCCGCTAATTCGGGAGGTCGGGATCGTTTCGATGCCATCCTTCTCGATCTGTATGCAGGACCGAACGAGCGGGCGCAATCCCGACACGATCCATTCTATGGTCCGCGCGCGTTGGAACGCAGTCACGCAGCTTTACAAAAGGATGGAGTCTTTGGGATCTGGTCGGAGGATCCAGATGCCGCATTTGAGAAGCGCTTGGGCCGGCACGAGTTTCGCGTCGAGAAGTTCCGGGCTGGTAAAGGCGGACGTCGGCACACAGTCTATCTCGCCTTCCCGCGCGTAAAGCGTGGTGATGGTGATTCTCGCGGCGGGAAGCGGGCCGGAATCCTCGATGAGGGCGAAGCCGAGCGACGCCGGATGGCGAAGGAAGCTGAGCTTGCCGCGGAACGACAGTCGACATCGAAACCCGATTCCGGCGTGGATACGGTCGCGGAAGCCCCCGAGGAAACCGACGCATCTCGGTTTGGATCACGGCCGGCCCGACGGCGGGTACGTCCGACCAAGGCAGAACAGATTGCGGAGAAGAGACGATTGGCGTCTCGTGCGCAGGCGGCCCGGAGACATAGCGGACCCGGTGCGAAGGGGAAGCGGCCGGTGAGCCGGCGTCCGAAACCCTGAGCCTGCGCTCGGTCTCGGCCCGGGCTCCGTCTCTACCGGGCTCCACTCCTACCGCAACTCGAAACTGGTCTGTCGGTCGTTTGGCCCGTGGCTAGCCCACTCTTCCCCACCGCACCCAACTACCTACGATTCATCCGCCGAACTGACCACCGCCGCCGACTCATCAGGAGCGACCGGCGGCACCTCGGGGCGAGGAGGCCGGGGGGGCTCTCTCCGCGACGAAGCGAGCGATGCCCCTCGTCCCTCACGGACTTCGTCCCGAACCCGGAAGTACCGGTAGACGAGGAACAGGCCCGCACCCAGAACAAAGAGCGGCCAGGCTTCTTCCAACCAATCGAGGCGGACGTTGAACGTAATCTCGAGAGTCAGGAGGAGTCCGATAATCGTGAGAATGACGCCGCCAACCAAAGGACTGTCCGTCGGGACCGGCATGTCATCACCTCCCTGTACACGCAGGTTGTAGACCTGCGCTTTACGGACCGCATCGACGATATTGAAGATCCAGAAGAAGGCCATGAACAAAGCAAAAAATGGTTCGCCTCCACGCAGCGTACCGCCTTCGAGAATCGAGATGAGGGCGCCGACGACGGCAATGTTGACGAATCCGGCCATGTAGTGGCCAACGTATGCCTGCCCCAATCCAGGTAGAATGGAGAGGAATCCAGCCAGGGACGGCGATTTACCTCGGTAGACTTGCTGATTCATTGTTCTTCCTCCGGTTCCTAGTGCGCTGCTGGGCCGGAGTCAGAGTCGACACCGGATTCGGCTTCCGCTTCGGGTTCAAGATCTGGTTTCTGATCGGAATCTGGATAGAGTCCGAGTGGTTCGAGGACGACCCGAATATCTTCGAGCAGACCGGGATAGTCTCGCGTGCGAATGTCTTCGGAGGTGCGTGCGGACCACTCCGAAACCGTGGTGGCTTTCGTTTCGATTCCGCTCCAAGCGTTTGCAGCACCTGTCGACCACCGCCGAAGTAAGGACGGCCGTTCGCCACTGGACGCCAGGGTTCCCCACCGCATGGTCGGGACCTGGGCAGACTGCGCAACTTCACGAACAGAATCCGAAACAGAATCCGAAACTGAGTCAAAACTGGGAAGAACACTGCCAAAGACGACCGCGACGACGAGAGCGCAGGCCACCGCCGACTCCCAGAGGGTCCCCGGTGACCTCCAAATCGCCCGGACGACCTCGAGAAAGTTCGGTCGGGGTCCCACGGTCCGGGCGAGCACCGCCTCGGTGAATCGCTGGCTACCCTTGAGCAGGGGAAGCGCGTCGTAGTACTCCGGAAGTGCGTTCAACTGATCCCGGAGTCGCCGACAACTGGGGCAATCCTCGAGATGTTCTCTCACCGGGCGAACCGACTCTTTGACGAGCGGTTCGTCCATGGCCTCGGCCATCCGCAGACTGACCCAATCGCAGTCCGAACCGGACGTGCGAGCGATCACTGAAGTAAGAAACTCCTTCGCTCCCTGGGCCACTTCCTCTGCACTTTCCGTCTGACCCGGCGAGACGGAGCCCGTCTCTTCCGCGTTCAATCGTGGCTCCGATGCTGGATGCTCCGCGACGAGTCGGCGACAGGCTGGACAGGTTGCTTCGTGCTCGACCATTTCACCGAACTTCGGTTCCGCCATCTCCCCCTGCAGATAGGCGAGCAACGACCGCGTGAAATCACGACAGATCATACTTGCGCCTCCATCTGTGGGCGTTCCAGACGGATCAGAACGCGAGCCAGCTCGGCGCGGGCCCGGGAGACGCGCGATTTGATCGTTCCAATCGGAACGCCCTCCATTGTGGCCATCTCTTCGTGGGAGAGTCCCTGCAGATCCTTCATAACGATCGCATCGCGATTGATCGTTCCGAGCGAGTCGAGAGCAGCGAGAAGTCGTTGCTTGAGTTCCCGGCGCTCGAGCCGGGCGTCACTGCCTTCTGTGGTCGATTCGAGGTCGTAGAACTCCTCGACCGGCTTGGAAACGATCTGGCGATCCTTTCTGCGCTTGCGATAGTGATCGATGCACATATTGCGAGCGAGGCTGGTAAACCAGGCCTGAAACTTGCGACCGGGCTCGAACATGTCGATGGACTCGTAGAGCCGGACAAAAACGTCCTGGGCGAGGTCCTCGGCAGTCTGGTTATCCCCGGTGAACTGGTAGGCAAGGGTGAGAACTCGACCCTGATGACGCCGGACAAGCGACTCCCACGCGTGGGAATCTCTTTTCTGGCAAAGGGTTAGCAGTTCTTCGTCGGTCTTCACAGTTGGCTCGTCTCCGGTCCACAGGGTGAAATGCGTCCGGAAGAACCATACGGAATCCGACCGTGGGAGGTTCGGTTCTTTTTCGAAGCAGTCGAGGAACCGCAGCCCGGCGGACCGCGATCGACGCGGCCGCCGGCTCGGGCCACCCAACCGGAGCCGGCAGCAAGGCCACTGATGCGACCGTTATCGCAGCCGGATCAGTTTACCAGCGCGCCGACCTACGGAGGTTTCGACGACGGACCAGTAGACCCCAGCATCGACTATCTGCCCTGCCGCATCGGTTCCGTCCCAGAATACGGACTGAGCACCCGTCTCCCGCCACTCATCGACGAGTGTCGAAACATCCCGCCCACTCGCATCGACGATCTGGAGACGAACCCGAGATGGCTCAGCCAGACGAAAGGAGATTTCGGTCGAGATCACGAAGGGATTGGGCGAACCGAAAAGCTCTCCGGTTAGGTCAGGCTCATCGACCTCGAGCTGTTCAGTGGTCGCGGGATCCTGCAGATCGATCTGTCGGACGAGAATCGGATTGAGGAGATTTCCAACCACCGTCTGAATGCTATTCGTGTAGAGGACTTTGCCGTCCGGGCTCGCCCCGATTCCGTTGGGAAGAGAGAACGTCGAGCCGTCGAGGCACCCACCATCGTCGTTACCTCTCACACCTGTTCCAGCGATTCTCGTCAGCGTACCGTCGAGAGTCAGGCTCCAGATGGCGTTTCCTCCGCGTGCCACGACGTACATCAACTCTCCAACCGTAGTGATGTGGCCGTTGTTCCCACCAGGAACGGTCGCAAAGATCGACGGAACTCCCGCTGGCGTAATCTTGATCACGTTACCGTTTCCGAAGTTGGCCGCGTAGAGGTTGCCGTCCGCATCGATCGTAAGCCCGTTGGGACAATTGAAGAGCCCTGAAGATGAAAAGACCGTCGATACGCCGGCCGGAGTGACCCGACGAATGCTGGCCGCGCCACAGTTGCTTACGTAGACGTTCCCCGCGTCATCGATGGCAATGCCGACGGGGGATGCGTGGCCGGTCGAAAAGGTAGTCACCGTCCCATCGGGCAGGATCTTGCTGATAACGCCCGAGGCGATATTCGACTGGAACAGATTGCCGTCGTCATCGAACTCGTTCCCAGATGCGCCGCTCAGTCCGGTGGCAAAGACGGAGACGACACCTTCGGGCGTGACCTTCAGAACCTGGGTTCCATTGGCATTGTTGAGAAGGATCCCGAAGTCGGCCACGTAGATGTTGCCCTCGCCATCGACAGCGATGTCCCCGCTAGCGTTGAGGGGGCCGGCCAACGTGCTCACGAGATCGGCACGGGCAGCGCCAGCGAAGAGATGGGTGAGGACGAGGCTGCAAACGACGAGGGCAAGATGGGCGGATCGATTCAATTCGACATGACTGTACATAGGGCACTCTCCCAAAGCTGTGGTTCAAAAAAAGTCAGTCTCATTCCGGCCCAGTACCCCTTGTATTGCACTAGACAGCTTCGGGACTGGATTGGACACGAGGTCGAGAAATTCTGTCGAAGGAACGAACCTGCCGGGGGGATGGGGGAGAGACCGTTTGAAAGCGAGGCGGTGCAGCCAAGGACTATCCTGGCCGAAACGCTCCGGCCGCACCGTCATTTGGTTTGTGGTTCCTGAACTAGTCTTCCAGAGACGGCCAGTCCGTGTGGAACGACCCTTCCCGATCGAGTCTCTTGTACGTGTGCGCGCCGAAGAAGTCCCGCTGCGCCTGTATCACATTCGCGGGTAGGGTCTTCCGACGGAGTGCGTCGTAGTACGAGAGCGAGGCGGACATCGCCGGCATGGCCATCGCGAGATCCACACTAAGGTGGACGACCTGGCGCCAGGAATCCACTCGCGAGCGGATATCGTCCTGGAACGATGGGTCGAGGAGGAGGTTTTCCAGGTCCGGCTGCGCCTGAAAGGCCGAACGGATCTTGTCCAGAAAAGCAGCTCGGATGATACAACCGCCTTTCCAGATCCTTGCCATCTCGTCGAGGCGAGTCCCGTACTCGAAGTCCTGAGAAGCCTGGTGGATCAGGTCGAAACCCTGTGCGTAGGAACAGATCTTCGAAGCATAGAGGGAGTCACGGATCCAGCCGAGGACAGCCTTCTTGTCCAGGTCCGCCCGTCGCGCGAGTACCTCTGACGACGGCGGATAGACTTCCGAGGCCCGTACCCGGAGCGGTTTCATCGAGGAAACGATCCGGGCGTCGACAGCCGCCGTAATCGTCGGAATGGGAATCCCGAGCCCAAGTGCTGAAATGCTCGTCCACTTTCCTGTTCCCTTTTGTCCTGCCGAATCGAGAATCTGGTCGATGAGGACCCCTCCATCCCCTTGATCATCGGGAAAATCCGCGATCTTCGAGGTGATCTCGATGAGGAACGAGTTCAATTCCCCGCGGTTCCACTCTCCGAAGGTGTCGGCGATCTCGGCCGGCTCCATCCCGAGTGCATGACGCATGAGATCGTAGGACTCGGCGATCAGCTGCATGTCGCCGTATTCTATTCCGTTGTGCACCATCTTCACGAAGTGACCGGCACTTCGATAACCGCACCAGGAAACACAAGGGCCCGAATCGACTTTTGCCGCAATCTTGGTCAGGACAGGTTCGAGGTGCTGGTAGGTGGCTTTGTCTCCGCCCGGCATCAGGCTCGGTCCCCAGAGTGCCCCTTCTTCCCCACCGCTGACACCCATTCCGAAGTAACGGATCCCGGTCGGCTCGAGTTCTTCGAGACGACGATTCGTGTCTTCGTAGTTGGAATTCCCACCATCGATGAGGATGTCTCCCTCGTCGAGCAAGGGACGAAGAGTCGCAGCGACAGAGTCCACCGGAGCTCCGGCCGCGATCATCATGAGGATGCGACGAGGTCGTTCGATCGACGCGACAAACTCTTCATAGGACTTGGTTCCGAGAAAGCGATGGCCCTCACCGTACTCGGCAAGGAACGCATCGGTCCATTCGAGCTCGCGATTGTAGAGGGCGACGGAGAAACCATTGCGTTCAATGTTGCGCGCGAGATTTCTCCCCATCACGCCGAGCCCAACGATTCCGAATTCCTGTTTCATAGTCTCTCCCGATTGGATCGCAAGTACCGGTAACGCTGTCTTATCGTATCGACCTGGCAACGGCGAAAAGTGAGGGAATCCCGCCCATCCGTGGCGGCTATCAGTCCGTGGACCGAGCAGAGCGAGGGTAGCGATTGTTGCCAAGAGAAGCGATTCGGTTGAAAAACTGTTGGTGTGTTTCTGACTGGTCGTTGAACCGCAGGAAGACCATGAACCGACCCCTCTTGGCAGAGGAGATTTAAGCGATTCAAATCGGCGAACGCAAGGTGGTTTCCGGAAGTCCGATGTTCGGATCGGCGCGGGTGATCCGGCGGATATCTGATAAACGACTCCGACATTTGACCTTGCGCCACCACCTACGAAAGGGGAGGTCCGCAGCCCGGATCAAAAAATTCGCTGCCCGGGCTCGGCAATCTTTCCGACCGGACTCTCTTCTGACCTAGCGTTCTGATCCCATGAGCCCGTCGTCCCCACTCCTTTTCCGCTATGCTTCGCGACATTACCCGGCATCGGTCCGGTCCGACCGGAGCCAATCAATCTCACGGGAGCACACCAGAATGAATCGACGTCCCTGCATCGGAGTGTGGAGTCCGATGAACCAGATCGACGATGCGTCACGACCTGTCAACGAGGTGCCTGGCCGTCTTCGGGATGGGGTTGCGGCCCCAACTGAACTCGATGTTTCGATCGCTGTTCAAGTCGATTGGACCTCGTTCGCTCCGGCAGACCACGGAATCGGTGTCACTTCCGCTTCCGGTTCGGCACCTCCCTCGGTCATCGAGACTCCACTTCATCTGCGCTGGCTGAGCTCGCGAACCGAAATAGCGCCACATGGGATAGCGCGACCGGGGGGAGCCGCCCAGGATCCGGATCGGGATGGGCCATCGAGTTTGAACGATACGGAGGGGCCCGCGCTGCCCTTACACGGCCTCGTCATTGACACCGAGACGCCTCTGGACCGATTCGTAGCCGCGAATGGAATCGAAGTGGACGGCGACATCAACAGCGGTGGCAATGGCGTTTGTGACGGAAGCAGTGAGTTGAGTCCGCGTTCCTTCGCCTCGATCCTTCTCGAGTACCTACCGGTCATCAGCGCCCAGCGGTTGAACGTTTCAGACGAGCGAGAGTCTTTTTTCGAGCGCGCTCTGGCCGTGGAACAACTGCAGCATCTCTTCCGCCCGGCCTGGCGTGTGACGGATGTCGTGGCCTTCAACGCAAGAGAGCGGTTTCGGGCCATCGTCCATGATCCCAAAAAGCACAAACTGATGGGAAGAATCGTCGCGAAGGGAAAGGATCACGCGCGGGAGACCTTGATGCGAGAGTTCTCTGAGCTCTATCTCTCGGCCCTGGCCAAGCCGGTCACCCGGCGTAAGCACCAGAGTCTCTTCAAACATGTTGATGAGCTCTTAGGTGATCGCCTCAGTGAGCAGGAACATGCCACCCTGCAGGCGGTCATCGATGCCTATCGCCAGGGAGAGGTGGAGCGAGCCCGCCCGATGGAACATCTTCGGGATCACATCCTTGCGCTGGGCGTGCGCGGACTCGAAACGCAGTCTTACCTGTTTCCGTCTGCGCTCGAGGCAGCATACCTGGGCCTCAGGACACATCAGGACGCCAGTGAAGGTTAACGCTTCAGGCTTTCGACCACTTCGTTGATTCTTCGCTGCGTTTCCACCGCAAACCAGGCGTCGAGAAACTCCGTGTCATCCGGTGCGATGGTCCGGCCGGAATAGAGTTCACTCTTGAACTCGCGTTTGAGATTTTGGGCAGCGCGACCGGTCGACTCCGCGAACCGTGCGGCCTCCTGGTCGCCCGCGTCGGCCAACGCCTCGGGCTCGACGAGACGCTGGACCAGACCGCGGGTGACACACTCCAGGGGAGAAAAAAGTCCTCCCGTCAAAACTACCTCCATCCGGGTTGGCCCAGTGGGCAGAGAGGTCCGAACAATTCGTGAGACCACGCGCGGCAGGGAGAGACCGATTGCGGATTCTCGAAGCCCGACTTGATACGGTTTGCCGCTCGGAGTCAGAGTCGCCCCAACACGGTAGTCACAGGCCAGAAGCAACACCGCACCACCAGCGACCGCATGTCCGTTGATCGCACCGATAACCGGACGATCCAGGCAGGCAAAGCTCGAAAACGTGTGGTCGAAATCGAACAGAAATGCGTTCATTTTGGCCCGGTCATAGGTCAGGAGGGTAGGAAGATCGAGGCCAGCCGAGAAAGCTGACTTCTCTCCCGTCACGACGACGGGGCGAGCCGGCCCCTCCAGGTCGACTTTTGGAAGACGCTCGATTGCGTCGTCCATCGTTTGCAAAAACTCCGGGCCGACAGAGTTGGCCCGGCCCAAACGCATATGCATCCA
>Ga0315338_1004526_pt1 | contig 10884 bp, 18 predicted proteins | sample ASW8metaG_FD_204518 | JGI IMG/M metagenome (GOLD analysis project Ga0315338, IMG submission 204518) | Ammonia-oxidizing marine archaeal communities from Monterey Bay, California, United States - ASW #8 | ecosystem: Environmental > Aquatic > Marine > Coastal | place: USA: California | collected...
AATGCCATTAACAGATATAGGAAACGCAGAAGCAAGTGATTTAACAAACACTATGACAGATTATTCTGTAGATAGTGAAAGCACTGATGGACCTGAAGACCAAGATGAAACTACTTATGAGAATACGGAGTTTACTCAGTATTTTGGATATTATAAACAGATACCTGAATTAAGAAGTGTAATAGATGCAAAAGCAACATGGACTGTAGGTAAAGGATTTTTAGCAGATGAAGTAACAACCCTAATATTAGATAGTATTAGAGGATGGGGTAAAGATACATTTAATACAATTATTGAAAATGCAGTAAGAACATCATTAATAGGTGGAGATGCATTTTTGGAAATAATAACTGATGAAGATGATAATCTACTTAATTTAAAACCATTAGACCCTGCAAGTATAAGAATAGTTGCAAATAGACAGGGAATAATAAAGAGGTATGAACAAATATCAAAAGTTAAGAATTCTAAAGATAAGAAATTTCAACCTGAAGAAATATTTCATATAGCAAGAAATAGAGTAGCTGATGAAATTCATGGAGTAAGTATGATTGAAAGTTTAGTAAATATAATTCTTATGAGGAATGAAGCTATGGATGATTTCAAAAGAGTAATGCATAGGAATATTGACCCAGTATGGATATTTCATTTAGATACAGATGATACTGGAAAGATTGAGGGATTTAAAGCAAAGATGGATAGTGCAAGAGGAAAGGGAGAAAATATGTATATTCCTAAAGATGCAGTAGTCCCTGAACAAATGGGAACAGCTGCAAATTCAACTTTAAATCCATTACCATGGATTCAAGATTTAAATAAATATTTTTATGAAGCAGCAGGAGTTCCTAAAATCGTCGTCGGTAATGCAGAGGAATTCACAGAAGCAGCTGCAAAGATTGCCTATTTAGCATTCCAACAAACTATTGAAGAAGAACAATTATATTTAGAAGAACAAATTTTAAATCAATTAAATTTAGAAATAAAATTAGAATTCCCTGCAAGTTTAGATAATGAATTATTAAGTAATAAACCAAGAGAAGATGAAATAACTCTTGAAGAAAAAGAGGGACCATTAACAGCAGCAGAACCAAATGATACAACAGCAGAACTGGAGGGAGTGAGATAATGAAGTGTTATGCAAGGGACTTAATAGCAGCATTAGTATTAGTATTATTATTCTATACAAAATTGGCAGGATATAATGGAACAATTGATGCAATGATTGCGTTAGTAATTGGTTACTATTTTAGTAAACGCGTTTATGAGGAGAGCAAGAAATAATGGGATTTTTTAGTGGATTAAAAAGCATCTATAAAAAGATAGACAGAAAGGTAGGTGGATATCTACCAGGTGGACAAACACCATCTCAGGTAAAACAAAGTAAAAGTAAAAGTTCTAGTGGAAGCAATTTAAGATTAAAGGGAACAACTACCACATATACTTCAGGTAGTAAAAGTAAAAGCAAAAGTAAAAGAAGAAAAGAACCAAGAAGAGATGATACTATTTATTTAGGTGGAAAAACACCATCAACGAGTAAAAAAATAGATACAAGTATTTCAGGACAATTAGAAAGATTAAGGAGTGGAGAAAGTTTTAAAGGACCACTACAACCAATAATTCAACAATTAGGAGACCCTGCAAGTGCAACATCTAATGTGATAAGTACATTATCATTACTAACAGGAGTTGGAGCAATAACAAAAGGAGCAAAAGGACTTTTAAATTTAGTAAAAGGTGGAGCAAATGTAGGAGCAAAGACAGGATTAAAAGGAACATTAACAAAAGGTTTATATGGAACATTTGCAGGAAAACCTGCAAAAGTAGCATTCACTGATAAAACATATGGATTTGCAGGAAAGATTCCAAAGCCAAGTAAAGTCAGTAAATTATTTGAAGCAGGAGATAAATTTAGAAAAGCAAAAATAACTTCTGCAACAAGATTTGCATCGAATTCAAAAACAAAAAGATTAGGTTCAAGTGTATTAGCAAAGTCAGGATTTAGTGGAAAAGCAATTATAGGAATTGGAGCAGCATTTGGAACAATACCATGGGCAGTTCATAATAGAGGAGATGCAATAGAAAGTTTAACTTTTGGTATGGATAGAGCAGTAGAACAAGGAGACCTTGAGGGATATAAAGAACAATTAGCAGCATTTCAAGAAATGACAAGTCCAGGATTATGGGCAAATATGGAATTATTAGTCCCAGGATTAAATGTAGTTCTATCTACAATAGACAAAGCAAGAGCATCAAAATTATCAGTAGAAAGTTTAACAAGAGATATGGAAAGAATTCAAAAAGGAGAACCAAGTCAATTTCAAAAAGACCAATTAGAAACAGCAGGGGAAAAGAATAGATTATTTGAAGAAAGTCAAGCAAGACAAAGAGAAGCATTTGCAGAAAGTAGAGAGGGAGAAAGAGAAAAAGATTTAGAATTGGCAAAAGAAAAATCAAGAATATTCTTAGAGGGAGATGCAGAATTAAGAAAAAGAGAATTGCAAAGAAGAATAGAAGATAGTGAATTCTATAAACAAGCAACACAAGGAAGAACTACAAGTGAAAAATCATCATTAACATTTGGATTGTTAAGCACAATAGAAAAAGTATTACAAGAAATAACTGAGGAAGATGTAAGGGGGTAAATAATAATGGAAACAAATTTAAACGAAAGAGTAGAAATTGATGAACCTGAAGTTGAATCTGAAGAAAAGAGAATTGATTCTATAGAAAATGAATCAACTCATGAAACACTAAGAGCAATAGATAGAGCAAATGCAGCAGCAGAAAGATTAGAATTAGCAAATAAAAAAAGAGAAGAACTTCTCAACAGACAAGAAGAAATGTTGGTAAAAGCAACATTTGGGGGAAAAGCAGAGGGTGGATTGAAAGCAAGAGAAAGAACTGAAGAAGAATTTGCTAAAGATTTCTTAGATGGAAAAGAAGACGTATTCTTAACCAGTAGTATATAATGGATTTGATTGTAAAGACCTGTAATGTATGTAATGAATTAAAGAAATTCTTAAGAGGAACTCCAAGAGATGAAAGAAATGTGTGTGGAAATTGTTGGGATTGGGAAAAAGAACCTAGTTTTGTAGAATTAACAGACGCACAAATGAATAAACTCAAAGAAATATTAAAGGAAAAGTTATAGAAACATTTATATAATATTCTGTGTTCTGTAATTCATGGCAAACGAAGCAGTTATAATTGAATTAATGGGACAACCTAAAGGAAGACCAGTAAGATTCACTGTAGCAGATGGCGCAGGTATTGAAAAAGGAACTTTATGTAAAATAACAGACCCAAGAACAGCAGCCGCAACAAGTGCAGACAATGACGCTTATGCAGGAATTGCAAATGCAGAAAAAGTTGCAAGTGATGGTTCAACAAGTTTAGGATTATGGACCTGTGGAATATTTGATATTAAAGCAAGTGCAGCAGTAACTGCAGGAGAAAAAGTAAGTATTTCGGGAGCAAATACAGTTACAAAAGTTGCAGCAGCAGACACTTTATTTTCAGATGTTGGAGTTGCGTTAGAAACAGCGTCGACAAATGAAGTAATAGCAATAGCATGCGGGATATATAACTAATGGCAGATACAGTAGGAATGGCTGATATTAGAGGACTTAATGTAAGTAAAGTTGTAACTGGGTTTGCATTAAGAGAATACGTATTCAAACAATTATGTATTGTTCAAAGTGTTAGTTCATGGCAAGACAGATATTATCAAGAAACAGCAACAGATTTAACTGGTGGAACTGGAAGCGCAGTTGAGGGAGTTCCAAGATTAGCAAACTTCCCACATGGAGAAGTAAGTTGGACTCAACAGAATTCTTATATGAAGAAACATGGAATGGAGAGCAGAATTTCATGGGAAGATGCAAAGACAAATGATGTTGATACAATTGCAAGAAGTCTATTAAGAATTGCAAGAGCAGTAGCAAAATCAGTAGATGCAGAAATTTGGGATGTAATAACAGAAAGTCAAAGTCCATCTAATATTAATTCAGTAACATCAACAGCAGCATGGGATGCAGGAAGTGGACAAGACCCAGTTGAAGATATTCTTGAAGCAAAACAAAAAATTAGCGAGAACGACTATAACCCTGACAGAGATACGTTCTTATTACTAAGCCCTAAGGACTACAAAAGTCTTTTGACATGGCTTATTTCTACTAAGGGAAGTAGTATTCCACAGTTCAGCTCTGAAAAGGTAAGAAACGGACGAATCGGAGAGTTCTTAGGGCTGACAGTGTTAGTAAGTAATAATGTTACAGCAGATTTTGCAGCAGTTGTAATTGGTAAAGAAGCAGCAACATGGAAAGCAGTTCAAGGATTAACAACAAGGACTATTGAAGATGCAGGTATTGGATTTACAATAAGGAGTTGGGAAGTTGGAGCATGTCAATTAAAGAATCCAAAAGCAGTCACATTGATTTCTAATACTCAATCATAAAATGACTAAAGAAACTATATTAAAATTAAAAGAACTATTTGAAAAACAAGGTAACACTGAACAAGTTGAAATGTTATCAAAGTTATTGGGTAATGACTCTAAAGAATCTAAAAAGACTTCTGAAAAAGCTGTTAAAAAAGCTTAAATAGAATTTAACCCTCAATATAAGATGGTTAAAGATAAAAAAACAAAAAGTATTATTAATAAATTTACAAATGTAAAGACACCAAAGAAAACAACTGTTGGAAAATTTGGTGGGGATAATATATTTATGACTGATTATTCAGGTGTAGATAATTCTCTCCCAACGACGACGAAAGGTGACATTCTAGTTGATAACGGAAGTAATCTAATAAGATTAGGTGTAGGAAGTGATGACGAAGTTTTAACAGCAGATAGTGGTGAAGACAGTGGAATAAAATGGGCAGCAGGTGGTGGTGGAAGCAGTGAATGGACAGATACAGGAACAGTATTACACCCAACAGATTCTAGTGGAACAGTTGACAGCGTTGTTGTTGGGGGAACTACAACAGCTAATTCTGATATTGCATTGTATGTAACAGGTAAAGCAGTTTTTAATGAACAAGGTTCAGATGTAGATTTTAGGGTAGAAAGTAACAATAATGAAAACGCGTTCTTTATTGAGGGTGGAAATGGTAGAGTTGGAATAAATACAGCATCACCCGTATCAGATTTACATATAATAAATGACGGCTCTAGTTGTATTACTACAATGTCAAGTTATAGGGCAGGGGCGAATCATGTTAAACTAGATGCCTATGCTTATAGGGGAAGTTTAGCAAGTCCTGCATCAATAAATCATGGCGATGCAATATGGGAAATGAGAGGATTGGGCTATGATGGTGGAACAGAACAAAATAGTGCGAGAATATTATTTACAGCAGATGCAACACCAAGTAGTGCAACTCCTGGTAGAATAAGTTTTCAAACGGCTTCTAGCACAAGTTTAGTTACACGAATGAGAATTACTAAAGACGGCTATGTTGGAATAAACACGACAAGTCCAATAACTCATTTAGATATAGAGGGTGGTGTAGCATTAAAAGTAGACACCGTAACAGATAATGGAAGTGATACCCACACAGTTGCTATTGATGAAAGAGTTTTATTAGTAAATCAACAGAGTATGATGGGTGGAGTAACAACTGTGGCATTACCTGCAGCATCAGGACAAACTGGAAGAGTATTAACTATAAAAAATATTAGTGCGGCAGGTGGAGTTGTAACAATTGACGGAAATTCAAGTGAAACAATAGATGGAGATACAACAGTTTCATTAACATCAGGAACTCAATTTATAACTATAATATGTGATGGAAGCAACTGGCACATAATAGGAGAGAGTGCTTAAAATGATGTGTAAAACATGTGGAGATAGACCCGATTTGGAATACGATGAGGGTAGAGGTAACGAAGAAGATGGTTATACATGTTGGGCATGTGTTGAAAAGGGGGAATAAGATATAATGGCAGAAATTGGAAGAAGACCATACGCAAGAAAAATAAGGAAAAAAACAACTACTACTTCAAGAACTAAAAGAAAACCAAGAAGCAGAAGACTAAGATAGACCCTCTCGTTTCCCTTTAGGGAAACTACGGGTAAAAATATTGATAAGTCATAAACGATTTTAATATGAGGAGAGAGCATCTGGAAGCGAGATTAATCAAGTTATTAATGGAACATAGAAAACTGGAAAAAAGTATAGAGTTATTAAAACCTAAAATTGAAAGTTACGCCCAAGAATATTTTCACATGACAGGCGAAAAATTTGTATATAAAGATAATAGCAGGAATCCTAGTTATTAAATGCGTGTGTCCTGTAGTATCTATATAGTGGTTAGAAAGGTTTATATATGTGTGTGTTCTGTATATATTAAGGTATAAGGGGATTGAGATTCTTTAATGCAATAATAGAAAGTCGCTCTCTTTTTCTAACTCCCTTATACCCCTAAATTAATGTAAGGAGGAATGTGCGAGAAAATGATAAGTAATGTAACAGAAACGGAATTTGTGGATAGATTTGTAGAAATGGACAGAAAAGAAAATTTTTCATATCATGGCAGATTAGCCCTGTTTAACTATTTCGAAGAACTAGAGGAAGACATGGGCGAGAATATAGAATTCGATTGTATAGCGATATGCTGCGAGTATACCGAATATGAAGATTTAAAAGATTTTCATAAGGTATACGATAAAGAAGACTATCCTGATATGGAAACAATAAGAGACCATACCCAAGTTATAGAAATATTCGAAGATTCTGAAAGCTTTATCATTGCAGATTTTTAAAAATGGAAATTAACACAAAAATAATTGAAATTGAGGAAAAAGTTGCTAAGAATGGGCGAAGATATCACCGAGTTAAAACTAATGAGGGATGGCTGAGTGTGTTTGAAAAAGATATTGTTGAAAGCTTAAGGGACTATGTCGGCGGCATGTGTAATATTGCCGTAGCAGAACGAGGCGATTTCAAGAACATAATCGGCTTAGTTGACCAAGGCATAAGAGTTGATAACAAAGTTGAACAAATCAAACAGGAAGAACAACCCAAGCCAAAGCAAAGCCAAAACGACGACAAGCCAAGCTTTTACGTAAGCTATGCTAAAGATTTAGTCATAGCAGGCAAAACAGCTGAAGAATCTATTGAAATTGTTAAGAAGCTAAGAGAAGCTTTTAGTTCATGATAAACAAACTGATATGGCTGCTAAATGAAATAAAACGCAGGCATAGAAATGTTTATCTAGATTGGACTAAGCCAACAAGCAAGACACACCGCTTAAGGCAGGCAAGCAAGCTATCAAGCTAAACAGACAAGCAAGCTAATTAGTTATTTGTTTTTTTTTTATGTTTTCAACCATCAAAACATTTAATTAGTTTGCTTACCTTAAAACACTTAGAGTGTTTTAAACATGCTTCCGCATCACATCTTTTTACGGGTTGAAAATGGCGAAGCATAGCTTCGCCTGTATAAAGCAAAAGCTTTAGCTATAAGCTTAGCGTGTAGCTAAGCTTATTAGTAAAGCTTTCGCTTTACTATTCCCGCTTAAGCCGTATTTGGCTTAAGCTTCCACAGTGGCTTTATAAGCAGCTTCGCTTACTCAGCTGCAATATAAAGCCCCTCATTGCTCCGCAATGCCCACCCCCATGCCACCACCCCACCCCACCCACCCTGCGAGTTTAACATATTTGTTATTCATGTTAATCCTAGCACTTCAAATATTTTATTACTAAATGTCACTACTAAGAATAGATAATAAATATATATAAAGAAGTAAGTATTAATAATATTACTAAGTCGTGTGAAAGCGTTAGTTATGGTATATAGTGTTCTGTGTATGAGGATTACAGTTATAGTGCTTCTGTAAAAAGCGAGGGACCCTCTGCAGCCATAATATCTATTAGCAAGAGCTATGCTGCATATAAGAAAATAATATATATATTTAGGCACGCATTGATACTACCTTACCACACAGAACACCGCAATGTTTAAATACTATAAGGTATTAAGTATTTCATGGATGCAACACAACGACACAGTTTAGAAAGAAAAAATAGAATTGAAGAGATAAAAAGAACATTAGATGAATTAGGTTCAAGAGGATATGAATTAGACCAAGAGAAGTTTATATTTGATATATGTATAAAATATAATTGCACATCAAGAACAGCAAAAGAATATATTCAAACAGCAAAAAGAATGCAGGAGCAAGATTTAGAATGAAAGTAGAATTAGAGAAAGTAGATTGGGTTAATACATTAGGAACTGCAAAAAGTATTCACAGAGAAGCACAGATGCAAATGAGAACTTCTGAGTTAATTATTGATATGGCTGAAGAAGCTTTAAAGGAATTCCCTGATGAAGAAGATAAAGGAACTGATAGCACTGGATAAATGGCAGGAAGAGGTGTTGGAGAACGATGCAAAGCAAATTGCAATCAGGGCTGGCAGACAAGTAGGGAAGAGTACCGTTGTTTCCCTGAAAGCTGCCCAATATGCAATCCAGAACCCGAAGAAGACCGTCCTTATTATAGCTTCCGTTGATAGACAGGCACAATTATTATTTGAAAAGGTTGTGGAAACTATACTATTTCTAGATAAGAGTCAAGTTGGAACAAGAAAAGATAAACCAACTAAACATTATATGAAGTTAAAAAATGGGACAAGAATCCATTGTTTACCTACTGGAAGAAGTGGTTATGGTATAAGGGGTTACACAGTGGACTTATTAATCGCTGACGAAGCTGCATTCATTCCTGAAGAGGTATGGGTAGCAGTCATACCTATGTTGGCAACAACTAAAGGAAATATAATCCTATTATCTACTCCTTATGGGAAACAAGGTTATTTTTATGAATGTTTTGGGGATAAAGATTATAAGACATGGGCAGTAAGTTCTGAGGATTGTCCAAGGATTTCTAAAGACTTTTTAGATAAACAAAAAGCAAAGATGACTAAGATGCAGTATGCACAAGAATTCAAGGGAGAATTCTTAGAGGAATTGACACAAATGTTCCCTACAGATTTAATTGACAAATCTATGACTATAGATAAATGGGATGAACAAGAGGGAGAGTATTATTTGGGTGTAGATGTTGCAAGATATGGTGGAGATGAGAATGCATTTGTAATTGTTAAATTTATAAAAAAGGAAAGGATTAAAATTGTTTATGTAGAAACAACATCAAACATTTCAACAGCAGATACTATTGAGAGAATAATTGATTTACAAGAATATTATAGATTTAATAAAATCTATATAGATGATGGTGGATTAGGCGCGCCAATATACGATATATTGTATGAGAGATATAAAAGAACAATTGTAGGTATTAATAATTCAAGTCGTTCAATAGATGGTAATAGGAAGAAAAGAATATTGAAACATGATTTATATGGGAATTTATTAAGATTAATGGAACAAGGAAGAATTGAAATGTTAAAGCATACTGACTTAAAACGGAGTTTACAGAGTATTCAATTTGAATATACTGAAAATGAAGTATTAAGGATTTATGGGAGATATTCTCACATTACAGAAGCAGCTATAAGGGCTGCATGGTGTGTAATGAACAAAAGTTTAAATATATATCTCTACTAGAAATAACATGGCAGATACTGGTATATTCGCAACCACAGAAGAAGTGAAAAGGAAAGCAGGAGCAGGAGCAAGTACAACATCAGCCGTAGAAGCATACATAAATGACTACATGACACAAGTTGAAAGTTTAATAAATGTAAGTTGTAGATATAATTTTTCAGATAATTATGCTTCTTTAAATGTAGATGTGAAAGGAATATTAAAAGAAGTTGCAAGTAATTTAGCAGCAATATATGTAATTCAATATGACATGAGTGGATATACAACAAGAATTGAAGCTGAGGATTTAATAAACATCCTAAGGGATGGAGCATTAAGGGGGTTAAGTCTTCTAAGAGATAGAAAGGCAATAGACTTTATTAATGGCGCATAATTTTAAAACATTCCCTGAATTGACTAATAGTCAAATGGATTTGTATTATTGGGAAAGTCCTCATAAACAAATAACAGAAGATTTTGAAGCAGTAGTTACTAAAGTAGTTGATGGAGATACAATAAGAGTTAAAGCAGAATTTAGAGATTTTGATTTTCCAGTAAGAATGTTAAATATAGATACTCCTGAAAAAGATGAAGATGGCGCAAAAGAGGGAAAAGACTGGTTATCTGAAAGGATATTAAATGAGGGTGTGCAAATAAAAATAAATATAAAACAAAGAGTTGGCAAGTATGGAAGATTATTAGGTAAAATAATCCATGGTGGAGTTGATATGGGAGAACAATCTATTGTAATGGGACATGCAAGAAGATTTGATAATAAAGATGAAGCAAAAATTCCTGATATAAATAAAATGTTTGGGGGAATATAATGGCATTAGAATTTGGATTTATAGAAAGTAAGGATAACCAATTAAATGTAGTTGGACCACAATTTGAACAAGATGCGACAAGCACAAAAATAGTTTCATTTGAATCAACATCCACAGGTATAGAAACAGCATATACAGTAACTACAGGAAAGACATTTTTTTTAACAAAAGTTTTATTGGCAAATACTTCCGTTGGAGTAGACTATAATGTAGCATTATATATAAATGATAATTTAATACATGTAGAACTACAAGCAAGAAACTCTACAAAACAAATAGATTTTGCAACACCTGTTCCTGTATTATCAGGACAAATAATTGAGGTAAGAACAAACCATTCAGGGAGTGTAAGTAACTTTATAGGAATAGAACAATAATGCCATTAACAGATATAGGAAACGCAGAAGCAAGTGATTTAACAAACACTATGACAGATTATTCTGTAGATAGTGAAAGCACTGATGGACCTGAAGACCAAGATGAAACTACTTATGAGAATACG
>Ga0315338_1004527_pt1 | contig 10884 bp, 8 predicted proteins | sample ASW8metaG_FD_204518 | JGI IMG/M metagenome (GOLD analysis project Ga0315338, IMG submission 204518) | Ammonia-oxidizing marine archaeal communities from Monterey Bay, California, United States - ASW #8 | ecosystem: Environmental > Aquatic > Marine > Coastal | place: USA: California | collected...
TTATTGGCGCCCTCTATTTTAATAGTAAGTAATCGGGAAGCGCCTTCTCCATCGCGTGCTAATTCCCTAGTAAGGAGTATTGCAACCTCTAGCAGTGCAGAATGGAATGTTTGCGCGTCCTCTGTTCCTATGGCTATTGGCTTATTCCGTGCTAATCCGTTCGCCAATACCAAAACGGTATCGTTTGTGCTTGTATCGCCATCGATTGTTAACATGTTGTATGAGCTGTCTACAACTTGTTTAAGGCAATGTTCTAGAAAGTCTTGTTCGACGGCGGCGTCTGTAGTGATGAAAGACAGCATTGTAGCCATGTTTGGGTGAATCATGCCTGAGCCTTTGGCCACTCCCCCGATCTGAACCAGTTTGCCGTCAATTTCACAGGACACCGCGATTTCTTTAGGCCTCGTATCGGTGGTCATCATGGCACGGGCCACTTGGTGGGCCCCGTCTTTAGATATGGCAATATTATTGACGCTATCTCTGATTAAGGACATTGGGAGCTCAACGCCGATAACGCCCGTGCTGCAGACTAGTATTTCATTAGCATTAGCGCCCAGAATTTCTCCAGCTATGGATGCCATTTCTTCTGCATCTTTGTATCCTTGCTCTCCCACACAGGCGTTGGCAATACCGGCGTTAACTATAATGCCCTTAGGTTTCGCTTGTTTGAGATGGGCTTGGTTTACTGTTACCGTAGGTGATTTAATGGTGCTGGTAGTAAACACTCCTGCAGAAATGCAAGGAACTTCTGATACGATTATCCCTAAGTCCAGTTTGTCCTCAGCGAATGTTTTAAGGCCCGCGTATGTCGCGCCTGCTGTGAAGCCTTGAGGGCTTGTGATCGTACCGCTTTCAACAACGCTAATAGATGCTGCCATTAGTGGAGCTCCTGCTGGGAATATGATCGTGGCTAACTAGTGAACGAGTATATCATAATACCCGCAGTCAGGGCATAAAATGGATGCATGCAAGCCTTTACATCATACGTAGCGGTTAGTATCGCTGGAAGTGGTGAAGGAGCAAAAGTCTCGACAAATTTAATGTATACCGGCTAACATACGCGTAACTATCCAAAGAAGGTGTCGTATGGTTAATGCCCGTATTTCTGACCCCCTAAATGCATTTTGTAAGGACACGAATGCCTACCTGGAAGGGATTCCTGGTGGCCCTTTGTCTAATATGACTTTTGCCGCCAAGGACATTTTTGATATCCAAGGACATGTAACTGGAGGTGGAAATCCAGATTGGCGCGCGAGTCAAGTCGTTGCTAAGGAAACAGCGTGGGCCGTTGGCATATTAGTGGACGCCGGCGCCAACATGATAGGGAAAACCCTAACAGATGAGATTACTAGGGGTATTTTTGGTGAAAATGCCCATTATGGGACTCCGGTTAATGTAAATGCCCCTGGTCGAGTTACCGGAGGGTCATCAAGTGGGTCTGCAGCTGCCGTAGCAGGCGGATTGGTTGATTTTGCATTGGGATCCGATACTGGCGGATCCGTTAGGGTTCCGGCAAGTTTCTGCGGCCTATACGGCCTGCGGCCAACTCACGGCAGGATTTCACTAAAAGGGGTGCTTCCTCAATCTAGCAGCTATGATACTGTTGGTTGGTTTGCGCGGGAACCCGAGATATTTGCAAAAGTGGGATCGGTAATACTTCAGAGTGATGGGACTAATGAATTACCTAGAAGAGTTGTAATAGCCCAAGACGCATTTGAGCTTTTGCCAACTAATGTATTTGATGCGCTGCAGCCCAGCGTACAGAGAATTTGCTCTTTAATTGGTCAACAATCGAGTGCTCGTCTTGCGGAGACCAGCTTGTCAGAATGGCGCGATCAACAAGGAGTTTTACAAAGTAGAGAAGCGTGGGAAACGGTTCGAAACTGGATAGACGAAACCAATCCGAGATTCAGCTTTGAAGTAAGTGAACGCTATGTACTCGCTAAAAACATCTCTGATTCGGACATTGAATCTTCGCGAAAGATTAAGTCCCAAGTATTAAATCGAATGAACGATTTATTGTCAGATAAGGCTGTTATATGTTTGCCAACTACTATAGGACCGGCCCCCCCCATAGGTCAGAAACTATCAGATCGAACGGATTTAAGACTGAAGACTAGTCAGTTAACTTGTATTGCAGGGACAACCGGGGGGCCGCAAATCAACCTGCCTCTAGCACATGTCGACGGAATGCCCGTCGGGATATCCCTGTTGGGGTGTCCAGGAGATGATGAGGCCCTCATAGAAGTGGCGCGACGCCTAAGGGTAGCTAATTGAACGATTTATTGGCGATATGACGGTTAAACTGTGCGGGGAAACTCAAATCAATCATGTTTCCGATACCTGACTGTCAGCTAAGATGATTTTATGGTTAAATCACTGGTATACCGGGCTTCCGAGCTGATTAATTCTAGGAGAATATTTTCATGGCCACAGTAATTCCTCTCAGAGGATGTCTTTATAATCCTGCAATCATACAAGATATGGGAGAAGTGTTGTGTCCTCCCTACGACATGATCGCTCCTGAACTCCACGAGGAGTTGAAGCGTCTCAGTAGTTATAACGCTGTCCATTTAGAAGGGGGAGAACAGCCCGATCCAGAGACACTAGAAATAGATTATATGAAGGCGTCGGAGCTATTCGAGGATTGGCTTGCGCAAAAGGTTTTGATCAGAGACGAGCAGCCATGCTTTTATTTAATGAAGCATGGTTTTGAATACCGTGGCCAGCCAAAGAGTCAATTGGGATTGTTTGCTAATATCGGACTCGCAGATTATAACGAGAATATTGTGTTCCCCCATGAATTTACTCGTGAACCGGCAGTGCTGGATCGAGTAGCTCTTCTGGAGCATTCTAGAACACAATTTAGCCCCATAATGACGAACTATAGGGATTCTTTAGGAACATTACGATCTTTATATGATCAAGTAATGAAAGGACCGCCGTTCCTGAGCGTTGCGGGTCGACCTGACGGAAATATTGATCTGTGGAGAATTTCCGACTTGTCTATACAAGAAACAATTACGCAATTCTTTAAAGATGTCCCATTGTTTTTGGCCGATGGTCATCATAGGTACGAAGCGGCCCTAAGGTATCAGAGACTGCAAAGGCAAACAGAATCTTACTCCACAGGAGCTGGATCAGACTATGTAATGATGTCGTTAGTCGAGTTCGATGATCCCGGCTTGCTTCTGTTGCCCTATCATCGAAGTATTAATAATTTGACTGAAGCGGAATTGTCCGGGGTTAGGGAAGCAATAGATGAGTTATTCGAAATACAGCCAGTGAGATTGGAAGACAAGACTGTAGAAGCATTGTTGGATGATGTTGCTTTCTTAGGCAGTAATAGACATGCCTTGGCGATGATTGGTCCTAGATCAGGTGAGGCATATTTATTGATGTTACGACCAGGCGTAGACTGGCAATCTTGGGGCGATTTAGCCATTTCTGAAGCATGGGTTCTGGAGGAGAAAATCTTGCGACCAATCTTGGGGGATAGGTTGACTCAGCATGTGAATTATGGGCATGATCATCAACTGTGCGTAGATCAGGTCATAAAGGGGGAACAACAATTGGCGTTCCTGTTAAAACCGTTCCCGATGGATGCGTTTGAAACCATTGTCGGGGGAGGTCAAAAACTACCTTCAAAATCAACATTCTTTTATCCCAAACTTCCGACGGGATTAGTAATTAATCAGATTATTGACGGCAAATAACTTACGTTTCTAACTGACGCTCCATATAGCGTTCTCTGATGGCGAGTTCTGCTCGTTTACTGTGATCTGCAATAAACTGCTGTAGCTGGTGAATCTCGGATAACGTCTCAGCATCGTTGTCCGAACCCGCATATTGTTCTTTTAGTGAAGCTAAGGACTTTTTCGCTTCATCAACTTGTTTAACCGATTCCAGCGCTGCTAGTTCATCGGTTGCCGCTTTTTTGATTTTGAGCAGTCTCTCTTTGGTGGATATTGTGTCCATTAAACGTTCTTCTATTTCTCCCATGGAAGATATAGAAGAATCCAGCGGGAGGTTCCCGTAAATAATTTGTCTGGGGAGTCTTCTTAGTTGAGTGCGAAATTGACTGATCATAGAGTCTAGCTGATGTTCTTTATTTTGAATTTCAGCTAAACCGATGCGAATATTGGCCATTGCCTGCTGAAGTTGAGACAGCGACACTTTGTTATCCTCCGATTGTTAGATCTACACTAGTAATATAATGCCAAGCATCTTAACCAAACAACCTTCAGGGATTATGTTATTTAGTTAGGATGCACTGAATCCTACTTCAGGTAATACTATTTCTAGAGCATCGAAGACTTCTTGTATGTCCGATTCTTCAACTGATCCAAGGTGACCAATGCGAAATATTTGTCCGGATAACTTACCTTGACCTCCAGCCAAGACTATATCATGTTCTTTCCTAAGCATAGACGTTAGTTTGCCACCATCTATTCCTGTGGGCACTTTTATAGCAGTGACAGTGTCTGAGCAGCGAGAGTCATCTTCACAAAGTAACTCAAGGCCTAAGTCTCTGGCGCCACGTCGTGTAAAGTCCCCAATCCGATTGTGGCGTGCAAATATATTTTCTATTCCTTCCGCTAGCATTTGATCTAATGCTAGATTTAGGCCGTATAGTGCTGAAAGATTAGGAGTCCACGGTGTTTGGCCAAGCGTTAGGTAATCTTTAGCAGCTTGCAGATCAAAATAGAACTTAGGCATGTTAGATGTTTCTTGTGATGTCCAAGCATCTGGACTAACACTGACGAAAGATAACCCAGGGGGAATCATAAAGCCCTTTTGAGAAGCAGTGCCGACCATATCACACTTCCAGCCATCTACTGGTAGAGGAATACACCCCGAACTGCTGACCGCGTCGACTAACAACAACTTGCCGAATTCATCTTTAACTATTTTGGAAATAGTTTCTAGATCATGAGTCACACCAGTAGATGTTTCGTTATGAGTTACCATTACTGCTTTGATTGATGGATTATTCTTTAATTCTTTTCTAACGACGTCAGGATCTATAGGTGTCCCCCACTCGAAATTGATTCGTTTGACTTGTGCGCCATACGCTTCGGCTAGGTCACAGAATCTATCGCCAAATGCACCGGCAGTTAAAGCTAGAACAGGATCCCCAATTGAAAGAGTATTAACAACTGAAGCTTCCAATGCTCCAGTGCCTGAAGCCGTCAGTATGAACAAGTCATTTTGAGTCATGAATACCTGTTTCAGCTTCTGCGTGGAGTCATTAATGAGTTCAAGGAATTCCGGGCCTCTGTGATTTATCATGGGTTCGGACATAGCACGGACTATATCGTCTGGCACAGGGGTTGGTCCTGGGGTTCGCAGATTTTGCCTGGGGAAGTGCACGGTCCCTCCTAATGGGTCCAAGGCATTCTTACGCCTTAGTAGGTGAAATATCTGGCTAACTAAGTGCGGCCGTCAATTTATTTAAACTTGATTATTAGCGATTATAGCATCTTAGGTAATGCTGCCGCATGGAACTGCATGCATATGGAAGTACATATATGACGTATGACATTGCTATAATGTGGGAATGATGAAATCTGATGAACTTTTACAAGGATTAAATCCCGCCCAAGCAGACGCTGTCCAATCGGTAGAAGGGCCAGTGTTGATTATTGCCGGTCCTGGGAGTGGTAAGACCAGAGTAATAACCCATCGTATAGCTTACTTGGTAAATGTTTGTGGGGTTAGGCCCTATGAAATAGCCTCGGTCACCTTCACTAACAAAGCAGCTAAAGAAATGGCCGAACGAGTGCATGGTTTGATCCATGGAGCATCCGATTCCCTGACTGCAGGGACGTTTCACTCCTTTTGCGCCAGGTTACTGCGGAGAGATGGTGCGTTCATAGGCCTAGAGCAGAATTATTCCATTTATGACTCTGATGACCAATTGTCTGCTGTTAAACAGTCTATGGAATTAGCAGAATTGGACCACAAACGCAATCACCCGCGGGCAGTTCTGGGCGTTATTTCACGAGCAAAAAGCCTTCTGATGGACTCACGCACGTTGATGCAAAATGCTGATGATTATTTTGAGGAGAGTTGTGCCAGAGTCTATCATTATTACGAGGAAATATTAGCTAGAAATAACAGCGTTGATTTTGATGATTTGTTGATGAAAACAGTCCAGTTACTCCAACAACATGAAGGTGTTAGAGAAACATATCGGGAGCGCTACCGTCACCTTATGATTGATGAATTTCAGGACACAAACGTGGCCCAGTATCAACTGGCCAAACTGTTAACAGGTGAACATCATAATATATGCGTCGTTGGTGATCCTGATCAATCTATATACTCGTGGAGAAATGCGGACATACGGAATATTTTAAGTTTTCAACAAGATTATCCGGAAGCGAAAGTTGTTGCTCTAGAACAAAATTATCGTTCTAGTCGCACGATATTAGATGCGGCTAAGACATTAATATCCGCTAATGGCATTAGAGTCGAAAAAGACTTATTTACAGATAATGATATTGGAGCCCCGATTGTCATTCATGAAGCTTACGACGAAGAAGAGGAAGCGGCTTTCGTAATCTCCGAAATTGAGAGACTTATACGCGAAGAAAATATAGAGGCCTCGGATTGTGCTGTGATGTATCGCGTTAACGCACAATCTCGTGCGTTAGAGGAAGAGTGTCTCCGGCGTGGATTGAAATACCAGTTAATTGGAGGAGTACGGTTCTATAATCGTAGAGAAATAAAGGATTTGCTTGGATATCTGCAATTTCTTAGTAATCCTCAAGATGAGGTTAACTTAGGCCGGGTAATTAATATTCCTCCTAGAGGCATCGGAGCCCGATCTATGCAAAATCTTGCGGAGAGTGCTCAGATTCAAAATAAATCTCTCTTCGATGTGATGCATCAAGTTCTGGAAACTAAACGGACAGGATTGGTCGCTCCCGTATCTCTCACATCTAGAGCAATTAACTCTGTCGCAAACTTTGTCGAGATCACAGATCGTTTAATAGAGTTATCTATGAAATGTAATGTAATTGATTTACTAGATTTAGTACTTGAGGAGACGGGTCTCAGGAATTATGTTCAAAACAGTGATGACCGTCCGGAAGAACGATGGGAAAATCTGATGGAGTTAAGGGATATAGCTCAAGAATTCAATGCTGAGGAGCCGCCAAATGGATTGCTGACGTTCTTGGAACGCGTGTCCCTTGTCGCGGAAATAGACAATTACGATACTCTTGATCAAGGTTTAACTTTGATTACCTTACATCAAGCAAAAGGTTTAGAATTCTCGGTAGTCTTCATGGTAGGTTTGGAAGAAGGACTTTTGCCACATAGCCGGTCCCTGGAAGATGAGGCTGAATTAGAAGAAGAGCGCAGATTGTGCTATGTGGGTTTTACAAGAGCGGGTGAGCGTTTGTATCTTGTGAGAGCGTTTAGGAGAGGATTTATGGGCCGGAGTGGCCCTACATTAGCTTCCCGGTTCTTAAATGAAATACCCGCATCATTGTCCAACAACGTGGGTAGCGGGCTAGCACACGGAAGGCTTTCCTCTAAAGTAATCACGGAAGATGTATGGCAATCAAGCGGAGTATATGCTTCAGCTTCACCGCCTGCAGTTGCTCAAACCTTTCAGATTGGTGATTCAGTTCGACATTCTGCTTTTGGAGAGGGAGTGATTACAAGTTTAGATTATTCCTCTAGTGATTGCGAAGTAACGGTTCAGTTTACTGGCGGGCTAGGAGCCAAACGCCTGCTCCTTAGTTTTGCTCCACTACAAAAGATAGAGCAATAGTCAGTTATGGATAAATTGCTTATTAAACTGGTGGACTCGCCGGAGGATTTTGAAGGTGCTTTAGCTGTAAGACTAAGGGTTTTTGTACAGGAACAGGACGTTCCTCTAGAAGAAGAGGTCGACCATTTAGATAATGCAGCTATACATGCTATAGCAAAAATGGGAGATAGTGTTATTGCCACAGGCAGGCTTATTCTAGAAGAAATGCCCCTTGTGTACATAGGTCGGATGTCAGTCGACGTCGACTATCGGCGTCATGGGGTGGGCAGTAAGTTACTAGAATTTCTAGAGGATGAGGCTAAGAAATGCGGCGCAGCTACAATCGCATTACATGCCCAAGAATACGTCAAGACTTTTTATAGTGCCCATGATTACGAGGAAAAGGGGGAAGTTTTCTTGGAAGCCAATATCCCGCATATCCTTATGCATAAAGATATATCTGATTAGGCCTTTCATGGCGTATGGACGGTGTCTCTTGTGTTAGCTAGGGAGTTATGGCTTCTATTACCCGAACTTCCATTTTGGCAATATGACTAGTGGGAACGTCTGCTAAGGCTATACGTTCAGGCGAAGTAAGAAATTCCTTTTCTTTTTTGGGAATATCTTCAGCTGTATCAAACTTTCTGACCCATAAGAATTCCGTTTTTTCCTGATTAACCCAAGATTGTTGTACAGGTATACCTAAACGGTCGTGTAAAGGCCTGATGTGATTATTGAATACTCCAAGCCATGAATCCATCATTCCTCGGTTTATGGTATAGATACGTAATTGATATACCGGCATATATCTCTCCTCTCGTTAAAATCGGCAATCTACAGACAGTTCAGCACAAGTCCCTCGAATCCAGTCTGAAACTTCCGGATGAAGAGGTATGCCGTCTCTGCGCCGGATTTCTTCCATTTCGGCTTCTGGTTGACCTGCAACCATCACTCTATCTTCGCCTGGGGCTGGTTTAGTGCTTTTCATCATTTGTAACCATTCGTCCATATTGGATTTAAAATGTTCGGGATCGTCAAATCCGCTAATGTTATATGCGGCGACATAGTGTCCAAAATTGGGCCGACCGGGCACGGCTCCGTATCCAAATCCAGTAAGTACTCCAGCCAAAATATCTACTACGCATGAGAGCCCATAACCTTTGTGCGATCCCAATTCTCTAGTCGCACCCATGGGTAGCAGATGATAATTTTCAGGGACGTCTACCTCTTCCATTATTGGAGTACCATCCTCTGTTGCAAGCCAACCAGGTTCCAATTTAGCTCCTAGACGTCTGGCGATTTCAATCTTGTTTTGAGCTACGGAACTAGTAGCTGCGTCAAACACGAATGGGTATTCTCCTTTAGCGGGTACGGCTACAGCGATTGGATTGGTTCCTAGCCGCGGTTCCGCTCCAAATGTAGGTAATGTTCTTGGAGGGCAGCTAGTCATACAAACACCTATCATATCGTGTTCTAGCGCCATCATTGCGTGATACGAAGCCATTCCCAAGTGGCGAGCATTCCCTAGGGTGACCATCCCGACGCCAACATCTTTTGCTTTTCTGATGGCTATTTCCATCGCTTTAGGGGTGGTAATCACTCCTAGTCCGCGGTCTGAATCTATGCTTGCAGTGGCTGGTGTTTCTCTGATTATTTTCATGTTTGGCTGTGGATTAATTTGACCACTTGTATACCCGTTTACATAACTACGGAGCATATTGGAAACGCCGTGGCTGTCGACACCTCTCAGATCTGCGAGTACTAGTGCGTCTGCACCGACCAAAGCATCGCTAGCCGGCACTCCCATTTTTTGGAATATTCCAGCTACGGTCGCTTTGAGATCATCTCCGGATACGTTTACAGCTTCATCTAAACTTACTCTAAACTGTGGTAACAAATTACAACTCCTACAAGCACTGTTCGCTTTCGAATCGCGATAGTTATTTGACGCAGTATAGCATTCTTATGGTTGGGCTCACCATAGATATTACGTTAGAAGGCTTCTTGGTATAATCTTCTGATACTGTTGGGAGCGCCAGAGATGAATATAAATACAAATCAGGCATTAGAATTTTTGTCCCGTTTGGGAGCACAGCCCTCAATATCTTTTTACGAGGAAGGCGTGCTTTCTGTAATTAAAACGATATTAATGGAGATAGGTGTGCAGCACACTGTGGATTCATACGGAAATATTATTGCTAAGATAGAAGGAGAGGCGGCTCATCTAGAACCCGCTGTTGCGTTTATGGCCCATACGGACCATCCGGGTTTTGAAGCCATAAGTGAAGTGGAGCCCGGAATGTTAAAAGGAGTCGCTATGGGAGGAGTTCCCGCGGGCTCTTTTGAACAGGAAATACCGTTACAAGTGTTACAGGAGAATGGCGAACGAATAAAAGCCGTTACTTGTGGGAGAACAGGAACAGACGAAGAACGACAGATTCTGATTAAGCTAGTTACTCCTCAGGCCGTACAGCTGCCTTGTGCGGTGGTGTTTGATTTGGAAGATTTTGAGCTAGACGGCGAATTCATTCGTATGCGAGCTCTGGACGATTTAGCCGGATGTGGCAGTATTTTAGCTATGTTATCAATGCTTTCAGAGTCGAGACCAATTAGCGACGTGTATGGTATTTTCACACGAGCTGAGGAGGTGGGACTTGTAGGCGCAAGACTATTGGCTGAATCCGGACTATTGGATAATAGTGCCATTATTGTTTCGTTAGAGAGCAGTAGGGTTCTGCCTGGAGCGGAGCAGGGAAAAGGACCAGTAATACGCGTCGGAGACGCAGCATTCACTTTTAGTGGAGAAGCGGAGTCAATATTGATTAAGGCTCGAGAAGAACTGCGGAAGCAGCAGGATGGCTTTCCGGTTCAAAGACAGTTAATGAGCGGAGGAACATGTGAAGCAAGTGCATTCGCACTATATGAATATCAGACTACTGGTATTGCTTTTCCGTTAGGTAATTACCACAACGGGACGCCTGAGGGCGGCATTGGGGTTGAATATATCCACCGGGAAGATTACTTTGGCGGAATACAGCTTATGGTGGAATCGGTTCGTCAAATTGCCGGCAGGTACGATACCGGATTCCGCAATAGATTAAGAGTCATTGATATAGATC
>Ga0315338_1004529_pt1 | contig 10876 bp, 6 predicted proteins | sample ASW8metaG_FD_204518 | JGI IMG/M metagenome (GOLD analysis project Ga0315338, IMG submission 204518) | Ammonia-oxidizing marine archaeal communities from Monterey Bay, California, United States - ASW #8 | ecosystem: Environmental > Aquatic > Marine > Coastal | place: USA: California | collected...
GCCGACGCAGGGAATTGCAGATTCCTCCGAATAGTTCCAAATGGAAATTACCGGCACATAGCGCTGCGCAAGCATATTGAGCGGCGCTGCCTCGTGATCAAACCCGACCAAGGCGACCCCATCAATACGGCGTTCAAGAAGTGAGCGGACAATATGGACCTCACGCTCCAGATCATATCCATGCGCTGCTATCAATGTCGTTCGATCATGACTTAGCAAACGAGAAGAGAAAGCATCAATCAGTTCTGCAAAGATCGCGTTGTCAATTGTGGGTACAATAAGACCAATGGTTCCCGAAGATCTATTATGCAACGCGCCGGCCATTCTATCGCGAATATACCCGAGATCTTCTGCCGCTTGCTTTATCTTGTTGCGCGTCGTTAAACGAACGACGTCCGGGTCATTAAAATAACGTGAAACGGTTGCTGGTGAAATACCGGCACGTGCTGCCACCTCAACAATCCCGGGGGCACCTTTTCTTGATCTGGGTCGTTTCATGTCTCCATAATTACATAAAATGAAAACGTTTGCATTTTTATTTTCATCAATTAGCCTTCAGAAATTGAAGAGTTGTTTTGGGATTTCCTGATAGCGAACTTTCTGGGAGGAAACCGCAATTGGAATTTTTAAGTTATTTTGGCGGGGTGTTTGAGCCAGTTGCGCTCGCGCTGCTTTTGGGCGGAACTATTGGTGGCTTGATACTCGGCGCAACTCCTGGTCTTTCGCCAACTATGGCTGTTGCTCTTCTAATTCCATTTACGTTTCAGCTGGAAGCAACACAAGGCCTTATTCTGCTCGGGGCCGCATACACCTCTACTGTGGCAGGTGGTGCTGTAAGCGCAATATTACTAAAAATACCTGGCGCACCTGCTAATATTGCAACGGCCCTTGATGGGCACGAAATGGCCAAGAATGGTCAAGCAGCGAAAGCCTTGCATATATCTTTCCTCTCATCAGGTGTCGGCGGTGTGGTGGGTGTCTTGCTCCTCATATTCTTAACGCCGATATTGGCGCAGTGGGCGCTTGCCTTTGGACCCTCACATCTTTTTTGGATGGCGATTTTAGGCGTTACGGTTATTGGATCGCTAGATTCAAAATCCTTTATTAAAGGCCTACTCTCAGGCTGTCTTGGTCTGTGGCTTTCGATGATCGGTTATGATGACATTCAAGGCGCCCAACGCTTTATATTTACGGACGCCCTAACAGGTGGCATCAATATCGTATCCGCGCTAATCGGGATTTTTGCTATTCCCCAGGTAATCGAGATGTTTGCCAAGGGTCGGGTAATTTCGTCCATCTCCTCTCTGGCGGTAGAAAAGCAGTCAGTCCTCGCCTCAATGCGGGAAATGCTCAAGAATAAACGGGCGCTGACTATTGGCACCATCGCCGGATCAATTATCGGTATCATTCCAGGTGTCGGAGGACAGATTGCCGGCCTACTTGCTTATGATCAGGCTAAAAAACTCTCCAAAGAAAAAGACAAATTCGGCACCGGCCATCCGGAAGGTGTGATCGCCGCGGAATCGGCAAACAATGCCATGGTTGGCCCCTCCCTCATTCCACTGTTGACCCTTTCTATTCCGGGTAGCCCTACGGCGGCAGTGTTGCTCGGCGGACTACTCATTCACGGAATATTCCCCGGCACAGATTTGTTTGACAACCATCCACAGGTTGCCTGGACTTTCATCAACTCCATGCTGATAGGTCAAATACTGATGGTAATGTTCGGCATATGGATCGCGAGTTACGCAGCTAAAGTTGCCAAAATCCCAACACCGATTATGGCGGCTGGGGTGTTGGTTCTATCGTTGTTCGGTTCCTATTCCATTCAGCAATCCATGGGAGACGTCTATATCATGCTATGCCTTGGCATTGGCATGTACTGCCTTGATAAATTCGGATTCTCAGCCGCACCGCTTGTCCTTGGCCTCATTCTTGGCCCGATCGCAGAAGCAAATTTTGTGACCGGAAATTTGATCGCCAACGCAGGCGACGGCGCGGTATCTTACTTCCTGTCCGGGCCGTTAAACATATTTCTAATCCTTCTGGTCATAGCTTCGATCGCATACAGCTTCTGGTCGACGATGGTCAAGGGCGACCAAAAAACCTCCATACCGGAGGTGGCTGAATGACCAGTACCCGTCTGCAACATCTCGTTCCTGCAACGCTCGTTCTTCTATTGGCAGTAACGGTCACCTATCTCAGTTATACAAGCGAGCCGGCTGAATCCTTTCTCTTCCCCCGCCTGATTGCCGGCATAATGACTTTCCTGGCAATTTGGAATTTTGCCCGCGCCGCGCTGGGGATAGCGAAAGTCGGTACCGGTTTTTCCAAAGCAACGCTGATCACAATTGCACCGGGTTTGGCCGTCGTCGCCATTTATGTGTTCTTTTTGGCCAAACTATTAGGATTCTACTTTTCTTCGGCCCTGGTCTTCGTTGTCATCTTTTCAATTTATGACCCGGCGCCACATACGGATCCGAAGTCCTGGACAAAAAGAATTTCGATTGCAGCCGCCTTCACGGTGCTGATGTATGGCCTATTTAGCATGTTACTGAAAGTTCAAACGCCGAGAGGCATATTTTTCTGATCAAACAGGATCAGGTATTTTGGGAGAAAAAGAAATGAAAAAACTAATTGTAGCTATGGCTATTTCGGCAATGACGCTGACAGCCGGTTTTGGATCGGCAAACGCCGAAGAATATCCAGATCGCCCCGTATCAGTGATGGTTTCCTATGGTGCAGGCGGTGCTACTGATTTTCAGGCGCGTATTGTGACCATGATGGCTGGCAACGAAAAACTGCTGGGCCAGCCAATTTTCATCATTAACAAACCCGGCGCGGGTGGGCGCGTTGGTTGGAACTGGTTCGCAACCGATGCCGAGAATGACGGCTATAGCCTCGGTGTTTATAATGTTCCGCATTTCATTGCACAATCCATTAAGGGCGGCGTTAAATACACAGCCGCGTCATTTGAACCTATCGCTAACTGGGGTTCGGATCCTGCGGTTATCATCGTTCCCAAGGACAGTCCATACAACAGCATTAATGAATTATTGGATTTCGCGAAAGCCAATCCGGGGAAAGTGACTCTTTCAGGAGCAGGACTTTTTGTTGGTCATCATATTGCAGCTCTGCAGATCGAGAAGGCAACAGGCACCAAAGTAGCTTATATACCGAATAAAAGCGGCGGTGCTGGCGCAATGAAATCTGTCATTGCGGGCGAAGTAACCGGCGGCATCAATAATCTGTCTGATGCATACCGGGCCCGCAACGCAGGCAATATAAAAATCCTCGCCATTGCAGATTTGAAAAGAAATGAAAAATTTCTGCCTGATGTTCCTACTTTGATGGAATCTGGATATGATGTGGATGATTCATCTGTTAATTTCCGCGGCGTTATGGTTCCGGCGGGCACTCCCCCTGAGGTCATTGAGAAATTGGCTGCGATTATGCCAGATATGTTCGCTGCAGGCCGGGTCACGAAAAAAATGGATGCCGGTGGCTCGCCGATCAAAGTCATGAGCCGCGATGAAGTCAAAGAGATGTGGGCTGCTCGCCAGGCATATCTAACTGAATTGCTGAAAGACTTGAAAAAATAACCCCAGATGCGGCGGGGCAGTATTTCTCCGCCGCACCATGCATACCCCTACTCTGTTTGTAAAATAACGTACAAGACAACCGTAAGGACCATGACGTGAGCGAGCGCATAACCAATATATCTGAGGTTTCTCAGGACGAGATAATTGTGGATGCTCTGGTTGCCAGAGCCCGTGTCGCCCAACAAAATTTTGAAAAAGGCGCCACTCAGGAACGCTACGATCAGGCGGCGCTCTCTGCCGCTTGGGCCTTGATGGAGCCATCCCGCAATGTTGAACTGGCTACATTGGCCGTCGAATTGACAGGGCTTGGCAATGTCAGAGACAAGATAACAAAGAACCATCGCAAAACTCTTGGTGTGCTTCGTGATATTAAGCATTCAAAAACTTACGGCGTTATAAGCGATGACCCGACAACCGGTATCACCAAGATTGCCCGCCCAGTCGGTGTAGTCGGCGCAGTTGTGCCATCGACAAACCCTGTGGCAACGCCTACCAACAATGTGGTGAACGCGCTTAAATGTGGAAATTCCATCATTCTGTCGCCGTCACCAAAGGGCGCAGCAGTATGTGAAAAACTCGTCAGCTATATTTATGCTGAGTTCGACAAGATCGGGTTGGATCATGATCTTGTACAAATGATCCCTGCCCCAGTCTCAAAGGCGAAAGCGCAGCGGCTGATGGAGACAGTGGACATTCTTGTTGTAACAGGAAGTCAGGACAATGTACGCCGCGCGTATTCATCAGGAACACCCGCCATTGGCGTTGGCGCGGGCAATGTGACAGTTATAGTTGATGAAACTGCTGATCTTGTGGCGGCAGCCAAAAAAATCACAGCGTCGAAATGCTTTGATAATGCTACATCCTGTTCATCTGAGAATGTATTGATTGTCGTTGATAAAGTCCGGGATGCTTTCATGGCTGAGCTTCACGGGGCTGGCGGCCGTCTGCTGGATGCCCAAAATACGGCTACTTTAAAATCGGTTCTTTTTCAGAACGGACACCTTAACAGCCATATCATCGCGCGAGATATCGACAAGGTTATTGATGTTGCCGGCGTGGAAATTGACGACGCTGAGACTGCAAAATTTCTCCTCATAGAAGAATCCGGTATTGGCCCGGATTTTCCAGAGTCCGGAGAAAAGCTATCTCTTGTAACGACAGTTTATTATGCGAAGGACTTTGGCGATGCCAAAGCCATCGCCACACGGGTTTTGACACATCAGGGAGCGGGCCATTCCATAGGAATTCATACATCTGACGATGCACATGCCATAATGCTTGGTAAAGAATTGCCCACATGCCGGGTTATCGTTAATCAGGCACATTGTTTTGCAACAGGCGGTTCATTTGACAATGGCATGCCATTTTCGCTGTCGATGGGGTGTGGCACCTGGGGCGGCAATTCGATCGATGATAATTTCAACCATAAACACTTGATGAACATTACTAAAGTCGTGCGCACCATTCCAGTCAATGAGCCATCGCTTGACGAAATTTTTGGTTCCTACTGGAAAGAAGCGGGAAAATGACCGGCATCGCGGTTCAAGCCTTGGAAACGAGCGATGAAACTATTTTTGACTTCATTAACCGGCGGGCAATGGAGACGCCTCAGGCGATCTACCTTGTCGATCCTGAAACCGGCGAAACTACGACATTTGAAATGCTTAAAGAACAGGCCAGGTCCGTGGCTTCAAATATTTATGCAAACGGTGTTCAACCCGGAGAAAGCGTTGCATACGCCCTCACCAATAGCCCGAAATCCGCTATCATAATTTTGGGTATTTTCTACGGCGGGTTTCTTGCAACCGCAATCAATCTGGTCGCGGGCAAGGATGTTATCACTTATGTCGTCGGGCATTCAGATGCAAAATTGATCCTTACTGACGAGAAAGGAGAAGCAGTCACTCGTGAAGTGCTTTCAGATCTCAAGAACAAGCCGCCAGTTATTGTGCCGAATGGCGCCTTTTTTAATATGGCTGGAAATGACTTTGAACATCCTCGAAAGAAGGAAACCGACGGTTTATTGATGTACACCTCAGGCACGACTGGCCAGCCGAAAGGTGTCGTGCTGACCCATGGAAACTTAATCGCGGGAGGGCGCAACACGGCAGATGCTCATAGACTAACAGTTGATGATCGGGGTCTATGTATTTTACCGCTTTATCACATTAACGGATTATGTGTGAGTGTATTAGGTGCTCTCGTTTCCGGAGGCGGGCTGGTAATCCCGCCGAAATTCTCGGTCTCTACCTTTTGGCCGCTGATAGAGGAAGAAGAATGCACCTGGTTTTCTGTTGTGCCGACGCAGGTTTCTTATTTGTTACACAATGAGGCGTCTCATCCATCTCTCACATCGTTAAAAAAATTACGTTTCTGCCGTTCTGCTTCGGCACCCCTGTCACCTGAGGTGCAGACTGCTTTTGAAACTCGCTTTGGCATACCAGTTGTCGAAACCATGGGACTAACGGAAACCGCCGCGCAAATTTTGTCAAACCCCCTGCCGCCCGGCATTCGCAAGATTGGTTCGCCAGGAATTGCCTTTGGCAACGAGATCCGGATCGGCGATGCGCAACAGCGGGAATTACCCTGCGGCGAAGAAGGGGAAGTTTTGGTGCGGGGACCAAATGTCATGCGGCTATACTTAAAAAATGAAACCGCAACGTCAGAAGCCATTACATCGGAGGGTTGGCTGTGTACCGGCGATCTGGGGCGTATGGATGCGGATGGGTATATATATATAACCGGGCGGCTCAAAGAGCTCATCATCAAAGGCGGTGAAAACATTGCCCCGCGTGAGATCGATGAAGCGCTCTACGCCCACCCCGACGTTATCGAAGCGGCAGCCTTCTCCAAAAAATGCGACCGCTACGGCGAAGCTGTTGAGGCGGCGGTGATGCTTTGCGAAGGTTCTGATGTAACGGAAGCGGCGCTGATAGAGATGTGCAAATCCCGTGTTGGTGCCTTCAAGACTCCTGACCGTATCCATTTCCTACCGGAATTACCAAAAGGCCCATCAGGAAAAATACAGCGCATTAAACTGGCCGGGCTGCTCGGCTAATATCACATCAACTGTCCGGAAATGACATTTAACGGACAATTCTATAACTCTGGAAGCCGTTTGCGACAAACCATAAAGCAGGTTAGTCATAGCTACGTCACAAATCTTGTATATTTGCCGGTGAAACCCGGCGATAACCCTGAATGCTTGAAGCACTTTTTCTAGAAACTGAAAATCATCAATGGAAATCCCGTGAAGGAAACAAGGCTTTGATCATGTCTCGTGGATGCCTTTGTGGGTTTATCTGTTTTTTATCCGCCGCCTTTTGATGGTGCCCATCAAATGCCAATGTTGCACTAGAAGTATGGTTAAGAAAATCAGCATCACTCAGCTTTTCAAGGTAATGCGAAAAATCCGTAATATGTTCTGCAATCAGGTGGGTAACAATACCCTTTCGTTCAAGAATGCCTGATATTTTAACTAGGCGTCCGGTCATAATTACTCGGCGATAACGTTCAAACGTCTTCCGCCAGACAACGACGTTAATGCTGCCCTCTTCATCCTCCAAAGTCATAAAAACCACCCCTTTGGAGGTGCCGGGGCGCTGGCGGGCGAGAACAAGACCTGCAACGCTTAAGGGTTGTTTATGAGGAGTTTTGAGTAGGAATTTAGCTTTGACTGTACCTGGGAAATGCGACCGAAGGAGTTTAAGAGGGTGTTCTCGCAAGCTCAGGCGAAGCGAATGATAATCTTGCAGAACATTTTCACCAAGATGCATCGGCGGCAATGTAACATCAGGGTCCAGCACTTGTTCGTCTTCCTTGGCATAGGCGAAAAGTGGTAGCGGCTTCTCTCCTTTTATCCCGCTTGCTTGCCAAAGTGCATCCCGCCGGGTCAAATGAAGAGAGGTAAAGGCATCTGCATTCGCGAGCCGCTTGAGAACTGTGGGCTTTATGCCAGCGCGGAGCCATAAATCACGCACCGTGACATACCCGTTCTGCCGGGCGGCAGCTATCCAGTCCGCGTCCTCTTCATTCAATCCCTTAATCTGCCGCAAGCCCAAACGTAGGACCAACCCCTCCTCACTGAGCTCCAGAATGCTGTTCCAATCCGAATAATTGACATCTGGCGGCTTTACCGCCACGCCATGCTCGCGGGCATCCCGTATAATTTGCGCAGGGGCATAAAATCCCATGGGCTGGGAATTTAAAAGCGCACAGGCAAATACACCCGGATAATGACATTTCAGCCAGGCCGAAACATAAACAAGCAGGGCAAATGAAGCCGCATGGCTTTCAGGAAAGCCATATTCTCCAAATCCTTCAATCTGCTTGAAGCATCGCTCTGCGAACTCAACATCATACCCGTTCTGCTGCATTCCCTGAACAAACTTGCCCCGGAAGGAATTAATGGTGCCCATCTTGCGAAAAGTCGCCATGGCCCGACGCAGTTGATCGGCCTCACCGGGGCTAAAGCCCGCGCCAACAATCGCAATCCGCATCGCCTGTTCCTGAAAAAGCGGTACGCCAAGGGTCTTTTTGAGGACCTCTTCTAATTTCTTTGAAGGATAAATCACGGTCTCCTCACCATTTCTTCGGCGAATATAAGGGTGAACCATATCTCCCTGAATGGGACCGGGGCGGACAATCGCCACCTCGATCACCAGATCGTAAAAATTCTTGGGCTTCATCCGCGGCAGGAAGGACATCTGTGCCCGGCTTTCAACCTGAAAGACGCCGACACTGTCTGCCTGACCAAGCATGTCGTAAACCGCACTGTCCCCTTCGGGTACCGAGGCTAAAGTATGGGAAATTCCGTAATGGGTATTCAAAAGCTCAAAAGACTTACGGATGCAGGAGAGCATGCCAAGGCCCAGTACATCAACTTTCAAAATCCCCAACGTATCAATGTCGTCCTTATCCCATTCGATAACGGTGCGGTTTTCCATTGCCGCGTTTTCCACGGGTACGATGTCATCGAGTCGCGCTTTGGTGATGATAAATCCGCCGACATGCTGGGAAAGATGGCGCGGATAGCCCATAATTTTCTGGGTAAGTTCTGCACATAACGCCAATCTCTTGTCATCAGGATCGAGACCTGCAGCCTTTATCTGGGAACGGCTGGTCGCCTGATCCGAGCTTGACCATCCCCATATAAGACTTGTCATGGAGGACAACGTATCCTGCGACAAGCCTAACGCTTTGCCAACTTCGCGAATGGCCGAACGGGCGCGATAGCAAATTACCGTTGCCGATAATCCTGCACGATGTCTGCCATATTTTTCGTAAATATACTGGATAACCTCTTCACGACGCTCATGCTCAAAATCAACATCAATATCCGGCGGTTCATTACGTTGGACAGAAATGAACCGCTCAAAGACCATGTCCAGGCGATCCGGTGAGACAGATGTAATGCCGAGAATATAGCAAACCACCGAATTGGCAGCGGATCCACGCCCCTGGCACAATATTTCCTTTTCCGTTGCGAATTTGACAATGTCGTAAATGGTCAGGAAATACGGGGCATAGTTCAACTCACTGATGATGGCCATTTCATGCTTGATAAGTTTCAGGGTTTTTTCCGGTGCCCCATAGGGGAATAAGTACGGTGGATATCGCTCAGGGATACGTCGCGCAACCAAACTCTCCAGCTCTGTTTGTGGATCCTGACCGTTCGAAACTTCATCCGGATATTCATATTTTAATTCGCTGAGGCAAAAGCTGATCCGGCGGCTAATTTCCTGGGTTTGCCAGACCGCCGCTTCATATCCGGCAAAGAGCTCCAACATTTCATCTGTGCCTTTGAGATGCCGCTCTGCATTTTTTTGCAGGCGTGTGCCGGCCTCCTCAATCGTGCAATGCTCTCGAATGCATGTCAGGATATCTGCAACTTTACGTTTATCTGGTACATCCATCAGGGCATGGTTGCTGGCAACCATCGGGATATTGCGGGTCTCTGCAATGGCATGCAACTGTACCAGCCGCCTCTCATCATGACCCAAAAGCAGGTTCTCCGCAGCCATATACAAGTTTGGCCCTAATTCCAGAGCCCAATAGCGGACATTTTCCTTAAAAAGTAGGTCGATCTTTTCAGGCGCCCGCAAAATGAAAATGATATCTTCACACCATTCAAGCAGGTCTTCCTTGTGGATCAGGCATTGCCCTTTTTCTGCCCGCTGCCGACCAAGGCTAATCAAGCGACATAATCGGCCATACGCCGTCCGGTTCATTGGCAGAGCGATCAGGCATTGTCCGTCTGAAAGCACCAGTTCTGAACCGATGATGATACGCTGATCAATTTTTTTTGCCTCTGCATAGGCCCGAACGACCCCTGCCAGAGAATTACGATCGGTGATGGCAACCGCTTCCAACTCCAGCTCCTTGGCCCGACGCACATAGTCCTCTGGATGTGAGGCGCCCTCCAAGAAGGTGAAATTTGTTGTCGTATGCAGTTCGGCAAACCGGGGCATTTTAACTGCCCACCCCATGAACAAACCATTGAGCTTTTTTCTCACTGGAAACACGATAGAGCCACAACAAGGCGCCAAAATGGGTTTTTATCCACCAATAATCCCGCGAGCCGCTCTGCCAATCGGGATCATCACACCACCAATTAGGCTCTATCCGCTCTGGCCCTGTCAGAACTGATAAATAACATTCCTTGCCGTGCCAGAAAATCGCTTCGGGAGCCTTCCTGTCAGTACTATCATGGACTAAGACGGATACCGGCTTCTTGAGTAGACGTAAGGGACGCTTGGCAGAGGGGCTGGCCCAGTTTTGAGGGTTACGGGGGTGAAGGGTGCGGTTTCGCTTGAATGTTCGCTCGGGGATATGGCTATCAGCTTGAGAAAATCTCTGAATATGCCGTGTTCCAAACATATTTGAAAGCTCGTTAACCAGTCTATTCAGGCTTTCGTCGTGGCATTGTTTTTTTGAATCTTCCAAACCTAATTGGTGACGTGATAAAGGGGCAATCTGATCAGCTGCCAATATCATACGATCAATCCCAAATCCGACATCCAGCTGCTCAAAATGGTGCGAAAACAGCCGCTTCAAAGTGTTTACGTCGATACTCGGTTGCATGAGCAGAATAGAGAAAGACAGTGTCTTATGATCCACTCTTTCCATTTGCAAATTTGCCTTGCGAAAGCCCTGTTGCATCTGTGAAAGACGCAGGCATAGCTTTCCAAGCAATTTATCCAATGCCGCTTTCACGCCAGCACTTGTTGCCAGCGGGTCAAAAAACTGCATCTCTTCGATTAATCGCTCTCTAT
>Ga0315338_1004530_pt1 | contig 10875 bp, 13 predicted proteins | sample ASW8metaG_FD_204518 | JGI IMG/M metagenome (GOLD analysis project Ga0315338, IMG submission 204518) | Ammonia-oxidizing marine archaeal communities from Monterey Bay, California, United States - ASW #8 | ecosystem: Environmental > Aquatic > Marine > Coastal | place: USA: California | collected...
TTTCATAAGTATATGATACTTTGGTAACGACAATACTTTTTCGGTTCAAATTCACCTTCAATATTAAACGATTCAGCGCATCATATTCTGCGCGAATGTGCGGTTTGAATCGAATTTCTGATTGGGGGGTGGGGTGTCCGCTTATAAAATCGAATTCGTTTACATAATAAAGTGTTTTTAAACCTGGCTGCTGGGCGTGGGTGAAAAAAGAAATAAAGGAGACAATTGTGATCCAGCGGCGCATCGTTCAGTTCATGGTTTGAGTACGCTGGTTCTTTTCAGTCCGCTGGTTATTATTCTTGGCTTTTCCAGCGCTTTTTCCGCCAATTATCCAGCGCAAGTTTACGCATATCCACCACGGAATCTGTCTCATCGACAATCTCAACACCTAGCAGTGTTTCAATTGCATCCTCAAGCGTGATCAAACCGGCAACCTGGCCAAATTGATCCTTGACCATGAAAAGGTGCTCGCGGCGTTTCACAAATTCATCCAAAACATCACCGACAGAATCATTTTCTTCTACAGCATGAATCGGTTTGGCCAATTCACCTATGGTAACATCGAACTGATCTTCAGCTTTGCTTTTTAACAGAACATGGCGACGCACGATACCAATGATATTATCCAGTTCCTCTTTATATACGGGAATACGTGAAAATTCAATGTCATTGTACTTGTCCAGCACTTCTCTCACGGTACTAGTGTTCTTCAGCGCAAAAATCACAGATCGGGGTGTAAGCACCTCCTCTACTGGGATATCATCAAGCATGAGCACATTTTCAATCACCGTACTCTCACTCTCTTCAATCGTACCTTCATCTTCACCCAATTCTGCCATTGCGATAACTTCTTCCCGAGAAACTTTATCTTCATTTCCATCCTTAGCCAACCACTTGGAAAGCAATTCCAGCATGACCACCAATGGATAGGTCATAATGATAAGCACTTGTACCGCAAAAGTAGCAGGAACAAGTATTCTTTTCCAGTATAGTGCACCGATTGTTTTTGGTATGATCTCAGAGAAGATTAATATAGATAAGGTCAAAATACCAGACATGATCGCCACCCAGTTGCTGCCAAATTCAATTAAGGCAATGGCACCGACACTAGCTGCGCCTACCGTATTGGCTATGGTATTTAAACTCAGGATGGCTGATAAAGGTCGATTAATATTTTCCTTAAAGTAGGATAACTTTTCCCCTAGCACAGGCCGATCCTTTGATACCAAACTTATATGGGCGTGTGTTACCGAAAGAATAAAGGATTCTAGTAGGGAGCATAAAAATGATATACCTAATACAGCAAAAAAATAGAGAAATAATCTGCTCATTTTGAATTGAATTTAATGATGTATTTATCGGACTGCAATTTGCACCCTTTTTCTTCGCAGGATGATCATGGGAATGTAAAACAAACCCAACACAAGAATGCCAAACATCTCAAACCCAATGAAATAAAGCGGCCATTCACCAATGACAAAAGGACTTTCAACACCAGCTTTTTGATAAATAAACCAGTAATTACCATCCAAAAAGCTGTCCACAAACGATATGATAAAAACACCTGCATTGGTAATCAGGATCATATCTAAAAATGATCCTTTGCGGCAGCGCATATTTTCATTGACAATGAGCCATTGTACATTCAAAATGAATATTGAAGCACGGGTGCCGACAATACCTCTTTGATTTGGTAAATGGTTTTACCCATTATCAGAATCATCTACATCTGGCTCATCATTTTGAACAACTGGTTCTAGTATTCTTACAGAATGTAGTGGCAGAGTCCATTCGATACCATTTTCATCAGTTGCTACGACACGGGTAGGATAATGGGCTACTGATACGATCGTGAGCTGTGTTTGGGCAGCTATATCTCTATTTACTTCATGATGATCAATAGTCGTTTCTATTTTGGCGCCGGCAGCAAACCCAGCGTGTTCATCTGATCTTTCATCATATATATTTGCCATACTGTACTATTCCCTTTCTGGGCCAATATTTAGAATTGTTCAGTCAGTGTAAGGTTTGATTCAATTTCTGACCGTGAACGCCATATTGGTCGTAATTTTTTCTGTGAATAAAATTTTGCCTGGTCGGATCGGTGTGGTGATCTTTCTTGAGAAGCATTTCCATAGCCAATACTCGCCATCGCTTGCAACGGATCACCGAATTCAATAATAGCTTGGAAAGAATCACCCCCAACAGCAGCATAACGATTATTCTCAATTGGGCGATATCCTGTCACTCGAAATAAGCCATAAGGATCACCGGGGCCGCCATTTGCTGGCAGATCCACATCATCACGAATAATACGGAATACAGCGCCCCAGGCAATATCCAGTTTACCGTGGTTATCAATAACCTTTTTTCCAGCAGTATGAAGTGCCGCTAATCCGGCAGATATATCCGCAATTCCAATAGGTGTATTCATCGGATCTTCTTCAAGCCAAGGTGAATGAAACAGATCGGGATTATCTATATGAAAGCCTATCGCATCCACCCATTCCTTGAATAACACAGCACCACGACTTTCATTGTCTGCACAGCGATCCCATTTTTTCAATACAGTTGCTGCTTCGTGCAAAAATTTATCATCTGAACTTTCAGCTGCTTCGACTAAATCATCCACTAATCGATCCGCCAGTTCCATGCGGGTATCCATCTTATAGGCTAATAGTTCATGGAAGGTAATTTTATCATCCTCATAAGCCATTCTAGCCGATCTCTGGGCACGAAAATGCATAAAGTTCCGGGACATATAATCTGGATAATCATGACGATCCAATTCCCGCGGTAGTGTAGTAGTCCACGGTGGATCATTGGCATTTTGTAGCCAGCCTGATTTTGCATCAATTACCTTTGGCAATTCGGCATACGTGTGTGTATCCTGCCACAGCGTTTGCGGTGTATCACCGGGAACAGTACCCAACCAATCCCAATCTCCAGCAGGTCTAACCGGTGTCCTGCCTCCGAAAAGATGCATAATGTGTCCGTCACGATCGGCATACATGGTAGTAAAGAAAGGATTCTGTAAACGACTGGCCGCTTTTTGAAATTCATCAAAATTTTTCGCCAGAGCCATTTCCAAATATTGTTCGAAGATATAGGGTTGATCCTGTCCTACAACACGCAAAGCGTAGGCATAATTTTCGTCCTCACGAACTATTGGACCATGAACTGATTCTTTTATGATCAACTCTTTCTCTGATAGTACCCCATCCGACCTTTTTACTTTCAATTTCACTGTCCTGGTCACAAATGGCTTGCTATTCTCACCCCACTTATAGCCACCATCAGTCAGAACCAATTTGTACAAGTCTTGTCCATCATGATCATTGTTGGTGTGGGCCCAGCCCAGGTAATCATTAAAACCAATACCAATAAAGGGGCTGCCCACAAGGGTTGCGCCATATATATTCAGAGTCTCGCAGTTTAATTGAACTTCGAACCAGGTGAACATGTCGCCCCATTGTAAGTGCGGATTGATGATCAGCATTGCATTACCTGAGGCAGACTTTGATGGGCCGACCGCCCAGGTGTTAGAACCCCGGTCTGCACGTATTGATGTCGGATTAAATTGCGTATCCCTTGGGTTCGTAACAAAATGATAGATGATTACACGCTGATAGTGAGCCAGTAAATCCGTTGGTTTTACTGGTAGAATAGCTTTGCTATCATAATCTATTTCATCTGGGAATTGAGCAGCATAATCATTTATTCCGGCAGTAAAGCTTTGAAAATACTGTTTGAATTCAGGCTGTTGCAAATCCAGCCATTCAGCAGCTCGCTGTGGAATATTATGCGTGTGTACCCATTGATCAGATAGCAGGTAAGATTTGCCAAAATATTCAGCGGCTTGGCCCCGGGCCTGTCCAAATAGCTGCAACATCAGATTCCCATGGTTACGCATTTGGGCCCAGCCAAAAGCATAAAATAACTGATTATAGTCACCGGCAAAAATGTGTGGGACACCATAGGTGTCCCACAAAATTTCCGTGTCTTTTTTCACTACTGTAATGCAGCCGCTATACAATAATACTGTGATCAGTATTATTCGGCTTATCTGCATATATAATTTCATATTGGTATCACTATTAAACGTTAATCTGCCGCTGCCTTTCAAATAGAACCGCACTCACAGCAGCAGATACATTTAAAGAATTAATTTGACCTTGCATGGGTATGGTTGCCAGAAAATCACATCTCCTGCGCACCAGTTGCCGAATACCCTGCCCTTCACTACCAACAACAATAGCTACTTTACCCGAATAATCAACTTTATACCATACTTTTGCCTGTTCATCATTTTCCACACCCACAATCCAGAATCCATCGTCTTTCAATTGCTGCAATGTTTGTTGCACATTGCCGCAACTGTAGATTGGTAACGTAACAAAAGCTCCCTGGCTAACCTGTAAGGCAGCATCCGTAAGTTGTGTGCCGCCTCTTTCAGGTATAATTAAGCCATCCAAACCGGCACATTCAGCCGTGCGAATAATCTGGCCCAGGTTTTGCGGGTCCGAGATATGATCCCCCAGTAAAAATCCCATATTTGTTTTACCATTAGCAAACGAAGGTAAAGGTGTGGTCACCGGCCCCTTAAAGGATACTGCTATACCCTGGGTACGGTAGTCTTTGTATTCTCTGGTAAACTTTTCTTTGCCCCAAGATCTAGGTGCAACAGCAGTTTCCTCAAGCAAAGCTGAAACAACAGGGTCTTTTTCAGCAGTGCCATTTTTACAAATGTCTATTGCAGTAATTTCAAAGCGATCAGCTTTAAGGACCTGTTTTGCACTATTTAGTCCATATATAGTATAGGTTTGCGGTTTAGTTATCCGTGATTTCACGCATACCAAAATAGGAATTCAGGATAATGGCACCAAAGGAAATACTGTTGGGTCGTTCTCTTATTACTTTTGTTTGGCCAGATTCTTATCTGGTAAGATGAAGAACTCTATTTCTTCTAGTTCCTGGTTAGCAGGTCCACGGACTACTACCTTCCAATCCCCTTCGAAACCGTTTTTGAGAGTAATATAAGACCAACAACGCCAAGAACTTGAAAAACCAACATCCATTGGTACACGAGCCATAAATTTCCCGTTACGGTACCAAAAATGACTGATATGTACTGGCCTGCCAAGATTTTGAACAACCGTAAAACAATATACGCGGTGATTGGTACTTGGAAATTCATTATTGATATTTACCGGTCGACGATTGTTTGGTTTTACATATTCCGCATTAACTATCCGGACAACATCCAGATCGGCAGAACGTATGGTGGAGTAACGTGGCGGTACTTGCTGTGGATTTACTATGGAATTCTTTGGTGGAAAAACTTCTTGTAAAATATTGCGACCAGATTTAGCAGTTTTTTCATCTACATCAACAGCGACTAGGTCGCCTTCTTCAATATCAGTTTCTATTTGTTCCAATACTTCTTCTACTGGTTTATTGAGCTGTGAATCTTGTATATCGGGTTTCTCGCGTTTTGATCCATTTTTACCTTTTTTTTTCAACGATGAAAAAAGACGGTTAAACATATTACCACCAGCATCATTACTTGTTTTTTCCTCTGGGTTAGGCTCAACAATATCCGTTATGTCATCTCTACTAGGTGTTGTACTTGTTAAATCCGTTTGATCTTGCGTTTCTTCCTCTGGATCAGGCTCAACAATATCCGCTATTTCATCCCTGCTAAGTGTTGTACTTGTTAAATCCGTTTGATCTTGCGTTTTTTCCCCAGTCTTATTATTGGATTTTCGTAGATCTGATACCGCTAAAGGCGGCGGTCCGTTCATGGACTTCTTCTGTTTCAAACTTTTGCCTTCTTTGACAAGTGGCGGTACAACCTTCCTCTTAATCCCAGAAATTTTATGACTAGTAATGCGTTTATTAATAAACCGTTTCATACTCAGGTCTGCATAACGACTCTCATCTTCTGGCCCAACGATAGCGCCTAGGGAGTCCATGTAAAATACTTTTTCCTTATAATTTGGCGCTGTATCTAGAATATAGAGATCAAAGTCTACCATCGTCACTGTATCCGCACGGACTATTACATTATGAATCGCGTCCCCGATAACATTCTCACTGATTGGATCCTCATACCAGCGGCTGTCATTTACAGGAACTGGCGGTATACACCAAACCTTGTGTGGGCCAACAGTCAATTCAATATTATCATTGATTGGTGTCAGGCCAACATATTCATCATCGATAAATACAGTTACATCATCAATAGTGGATGTTATCTTTAATCGGCCCTTTTCCTGCGGCCCATCTTTCGGTAAAAAGAAATCATCTTTATACCATTTCCTCTTGGATGTGAATAATTCCCGGACAGAAGAACTGGCTGGGCCTTTCAAAGCTACGTCACCCAATTTGACCATGTCATTCATAATGTTAGGGTCATTAACGCGGTGTTGTTTGCCTTCATTCAACCTGATAAATTCGGTTTCATTCTCAAGCTTTTTACTATTTGTAAAATCATCAACATCCGCCATATCTACCAGTAGAGCATCCAGCATTTCATCAACAGCCTGGTTAAGCGTATCAGCATTGAAACCTGTATTTAAGTAATCGATACTGGGTCCGCGATTGGCGACATCCTGCGCTTTTTTTCGCGCTAATGGTCGGGTCCGTTCTTCAAGACGCTTGTCTTTATCTTTTTCAACTAGCGTATCTCCAAGTCGTTGTTTAATTGAACTACTTACCTCATAAACTGCTGAGACTTGCACCGCATTGGATATTTCGGATTTTAATATTTGGATGGAATGGAACGGTTTTTTTACTAAAAATGCGAGTTGGCCAGATTCATGGTTATTTTTTATTACAATATCCTTTACTTGTCCCAGGGCTGGGATTTTTCCTGGAATATCTAGGGAAAATGTTGCGCCATTGACTGTTATATAATACCAGCCATGGGGAGACATCCAACTGGAAACATTGTCAACATCAATCATCTCTTCAGAATAAAGTGTAAACAGTAATCCATTTGTAAATGGATCCACAAATATATCTGTTATCTCGGGTGAATTTGAGGCACGGAGTATGGTCAGCAGGGCGAGTGATGCTAATGCCTTGTGTTGTAGACTCCGCATATAGTTCATACTTTTTACATAAAGTATGATTGTGGAATGTATGACATTCTTGTCATTCTGTTCAAGTAGAAGATATATGGTCTGTTACAAAACACGCGGTATCAGAGCACTTTCTATAAATTAATGCGTTTCAATCCATTCCGGTTCAGTGTTACCAGCATGACAGACTATACAATTAAATTTCTCAGACACATCCTTTTTGGGGAATGTTTTCTTAAGGTCTGCCCGTATACCGGCTGTCATGGCAATCATCTCACGGGCAATGAGTTTATGTTCTTTATCATCCTTATGATATGCATCGGGAACGTGACAAAAGGTACACTTCACTCCCAAGCCTTTCGCGTAGCCTTTCATAAGCAGCTTCAGTTCCGATTCTTCTATTTTTGGATCAAGGACTTTCAGGTTCTTGTAGTCAGACTGTCCATATACAATATTTGCAAGACCAAGGATAAACAATGGTAAGATAAATTTTATTTTCATGTGTTACTCCTGATAGTTCGGTTTAAATGATTTTTCAATGTGGTGGATCAGTGCCAAAATCTGCTCATAAGTTAACGATCCACCAAAATCCGGCATATCATTTCCTTTGCCATCCTTGACAATGATGATCATTCGCTGTTCATCTGTATTAATCCAGAAATCGCTGGCGGTAAAATTTGGTGTTGGCAAATCAAACGCCTGAGACTCAGGTCCATCACCCAACCCTCCAGGACCATGGCAATCTATACATAAGCGGTTGAAATTTTTTTCTGCATCAAATGCCATCCCATCACTATAATTAGGATTGCGGTATAGATCCTGATCATCAATAATAGCCAAACCGGTAAGGACCAGCCAGACTAAACACCAGGTTACTACAATGGCAGATCGTCTTTTTTGTCCATGATTCCTTAGCCAAGGAACAACAAATAAAAACCCAACACCCAATAGCGGTAAAACACCACTTTGAATCCAAGGTGCCCACTCCACATATTTGCCAAACTGAAATAGCCATAGGAAATACCACTCCGGTCTGGGATTGTATTCTACATCTGCTGGATCAGCAGGTAATTCCAGTGGTGCGCTTGATCGAATTATTAGAATAAAAAATAGAATAATTGAAACTAATAGTGTGACATTGAACCGCTGATCGCTAAGATATTGTATGAAAACTGATTTCCTTGAATGAATCAAGAGAAACAGGCATAGGAAGATTGCCGCAGCTAATACAGATCCATGAAGCGTAAAAAACCGGGGTAGCGTAGCACTGTTGAGCGTTGCACCGCCGCGGAGAAAATCAGCAATGGCAGTACCCACTAAGGGAACCGTATCCACAATGCCTAAGCGCACCTTTGTACCCCAATATGCATTCTGATCCAGGGGCAGTACATACCCGGTGAATGCACTTCCAATAATCAACAGGTAGAGCACAACACCCAGTATCCAGGTTTTGCGGTATTTGGCAGCGAACCCGCTGATATAAAAACAGCATAGGAACACAAAACCGCTGAACACCAGGCCGGAAGATGAATAATAATGTATGCTGCGCAGCAAATGACCCCCACTACTATATTTTTCCAGATACAGTGTGGCTGGGAACGCATCTGTCAATGATGGTACATATGACCCGGACAGACCCCAGCCACTGAGGATCACCAGCCCCAGGAATAGCAGGCTGGCGATAGCACTGACGGTTATTATCCTTCGCAGATGTCGCATTAGCCGACCATCTCTTTAGCTTTGGTTCCTGGCCTGAATTTTTCGTATTTAACATAAAGCCGCCCGTCCTGCATTTTTGTATCTAGACGATCCAGTGAGCGCGGGGACGGCCCGGCAAGTACAATACCGTCACTGGCAAAACTACTTTTATGGCATGGGCAACCAAAACCTGCATCATTCTTCCGGATCAGGCACGCCGCATGGGGACAAATGGCGCTGAAAACTGTGATACCCTGAGCGCTGCGATGGATATAGATAAGCTCTTTTCGTTCAAATGTAGCCCAGCGATCCTGTCGCTGAAAAAGCAGTATTTCTTCGCGCCACTGATCTATTGGTAAATCATCGACCCTCCCCGCATCGATCCAGCGATCATCTATCTCGGCAGTCACTGACCTGTCTGTCTGCCAAAAATATATTGCTGGCGCACTGATGAAGGATACGATCATACCAGTAGCGACCTGCCAAATTTGTAGGAATTTTCGCCTGGTCATTTACTGCGGATAATAGGGTGCACAAGCAATAATAATCAAGGATACTAATGATTATTGACCCAGATCACATAATGTAATTTCTAATAGACCAAACGGAATTATTTAATTAATATGACATATATTTGAGACTTGAATAATAATTATAGGAGGAATAATGATGAAATTGAGATGGATATTATTAATCTTGGCTTTATTTTGGATGGGTTGTGAGGATGATAAAGATGATACGGCTTGTACTGGTGGTTATGAAGTGTGTTGCATTAGTGAAATAGGGACAATGACCGCTGCAGCCGAAGCTATGGAAACAGCTGAGGGACTTGACGAAATACTAGCGGGACTTGAATCATTTTGTGAGTCTATGGATGATGTTATACAATGTGCTGGAGATGCTGGCACTGCAGCTGATGAATTAGCTGAGATGCAAGAATCATATGATGAATTATGCGGTGAATAATTTTTACTTTTGACAGTATAAATTAATTCATTCTATTTGTTCAATAATAAAGGGCGATTGCATCGCCCTTTATTATTTATATACAGATATTTATTTTGTACCCGGGGCCGGACTCGAACCGGCACAGCCTAATGGCCGAGGGATTTTAAGTCCCTTGTGTCTACCAAATTCCACCACCCGGGCCAATATGAGGCGTCGATCGGATTCGAACCGATGAATGACAGTTTTGCAAACTGCTCCCTTAGACCACTTGGGTACGACGCCAAACAAAAAATTTTATCGTTCATAAAGCGGGCGAATATACATTTACCAACTATGCTGAACCAATTCGGAAGAGCAGTTCCCTTACAGCCTCCACTTTTACTTTCATTGTTTCGACATCCTCGCGTAATTCACTTATAGCGCGAGCCTGATACCACAATTGCATAGATAAGGATAAAAAACCAACGATCAGCACAATTATGATGATTTTAATATATTTTTCCAATTCAATCCTCCCTTTAGACTAGATATGAACAGGTGTAATTTTGGGCATGGAAATTGAAAAATTAAACATTTATAAACGTTTGCGAGATTTTAATGTACCGGCCACTGTTCTAGATGATATTTTCGCCGGAAAGCAAGATCTGGATATTTTAATAAAGGGTTGGCATGATCTGCAAGAAGCCGGATTAAAAGATGACGAGATCGCAGGCAAGATATCTGGACTAATATTGTCTGAAATAGATTTTGACCCCACTCATGAACCTGTGGAGAAATAATAATAGGTGATCTTTTTGGGATTATTCTGTGGCAGATTGATAGTATCACGGATAGGTTTTCTCAATTCATCCCGCAGTTTGATCCCCTGATACCAAACCCGGCCAGTATGAACTGGTTTTTCATTTAATACGTTTAACACATTATCGCAATAACCCTGAAGCACCAATTCACTTGATGATCTAGGACTTGTTATATAGTGCTCTGGATAAAAGGTGAATCGTGACTTTATCTTTGTTACGGTTTTCCTCATTTCACGTACACCCTTGCTCTGATGCTTTTCATCTGCCATGAGGAATACGATCCCCATAAAGATTAATAATACAAAATATTGAATGATCTTCAATTAAATACCCATACTGCGCAA
>Ga0315338_1004531_pt1 | contig 10869 bp, 7 predicted proteins | sample ASW8metaG_FD_204518 | JGI IMG/M metagenome (GOLD analysis project Ga0315338, IMG submission 204518) | Ammonia-oxidizing marine archaeal communities from Monterey Bay, California, United States - ASW #8 | ecosystem: Environmental > Aquatic > Marine > Coastal | place: USA: California | collected...
GTATCGAAGCCGGAGACATCAGCAGCGCGATCTCGGGTTTGATTTGTTGCAGGGTTACCACTTCGTTCGCCAACCGTAGCAGGTCGAGAGACACCTTCCCCAATGCCTCAGTACAGTTAGGGCGCGTCAGAATGCAGTGGCCCAGGGCTTCACCCGGATCCCGCTGCCAGACCCACGTGGTAGTGGCACCTTGGCCGAGGATGGCCCCTTCCCAATACATGGTGCGCAAGTGCCTGCCGGCAACCCAGTAGTTGCCGTTGTCTTCGATGGGATGGTTTTCGCTGTTGAAGATCGGGTGGTCCGGGGCGACGCTTCGTTGGAAATTGTAATACATCGACTGACGCAGCCAGTTGGCCGAATAGTCCCCCGAGTTTTTTCGATAGTACGAGTAGTTATCGTTGCCCGAAATATCGCCCTGCGTTGCCCACTGCTCGTGATCGATGCCAGACGAGAAAACGCGTCGCGTGTCGAACAACATCGACTGCACTTTCGAATGTACTGGGGTGCCGGGGTCGAGTTTATGGAGGGTATCGATCATCCACTCGTGAACCGCACCGAACCGCTCCTTGTTGAACTGTGACCAATCGTACCACAACGGGCGGATGGATTCGTCGACAGGATTCGGCAGGTCTTCGAAGGATCGGTAAGACGCATTGTGCCGTTGGTTGAGGACGGCGACCGTGCCATGTTTGGCTCGCATCCAGTCAACAAACTTACCATAGGAATATTCTGAATGGTCGTCATAGCGTGGCTCGTTGAACAGACAATAACTAAACAACGCGGGGTGGCCGGCTATTTTTGGAATGAGGATGTTCCAGTATTTCTCCAGAATTTCTTGGGCTTTGGGATGGTCGATCTGAAAGTCGATCCAAATCTTTTCTTTGTCCAATTCTGGGTACTTCTCGGTCGCCCAGCGCGGCCAACCATGAGGCTCGAGCAGCAAGTCGATGGCAACATTAGCCTCCGCCGCCCGGTCGAGAACATCGAGCACGACTTCAATCGGTTTGAGGTTGATTTCGTTTTCGCTTTTAAGCACCGACGACACACTGATGGTGATCTGGGCAATGTTGAAACCGTAGTTTGGAAAGATCTCGATGTCACGGCGTACATCGCCGAAATGCCCCATGCCGACAAAGAAACGTGGCTGCTCATCCTGCCAAAAGGCCCCTCGATCAATACGCACCGGGCCGGTGGTATAGCGGGGTACTTTGCGATGCAGAGAAGGACGCTCTAGGATGGCTTCGGCTTCAGCGATCGCTTCCGGCACGGCATTGGCCAGCCAGTCCGCATTCCATACACCGCGCACGACAAGTTCCATGTCGTCGGACGCCAGATCTTCGATCGCGTACTGGTCAAAGTTCTCAGCTACGGTGAGCGTCACACGCTGGTAGGAAAGATCCACTCCGAGTTTATCAGCGCGTTGCATGAGCTTTTGCAGTGCTTTTACTTTCGGCGACAAGGTTGCTAGACGCTCCGAGGTGATGTCCTCGGCAACTCCGATAACCTGCTGTCGAAATACGGTTTCCGCTCGTTCAAGTGATACAAGGAAACCGTCGATATCGCCGCGCGCAAGCGTTGCAAGTTCAAGCGTGTCGAGGGTCGTCGCGAGTCCGTCGAGCCATAAGCGTTGATTGTTTCCGGTGTGGACGAGTTCCGTGGCAAACTGAACTTTTTCCAGCAGGGCATCGACACGCGGCAACACCACGGCGGCAGTATCGATTTCAAAATCTGCTCCATTGAGGGCGCCAGGCCATGGTCTGAAACCGGGGTAAGGCGCGCTATCTGCGCGAATCGCAATGACTACCCGGTCGCCAGGATGGGCAGACTCCACAATAACTACCGGTTTTTCGCGACCCCATTCGAATTCTTGTTTTTGTTCACCATTTACATAGATACGTCCGCAATTGTCCATTTTCAAGTGGACGGAGATTTGAGCGCCAGCACTCGGCACGCCGCGGATGGTCTCCGGAATTTGGATCACGCGGCGTAGCCAGCAGATCGAGTCGGGCGTCCACGTGAAACCTACATCTGCGTCCTGCCAAGAAGAATCGTCGAAGTCGGTTTTTTCGGCACCAATGGCATCACCTTCGTGCGTTTTCCAACCGTTTATCTCGCCCTTGAACACGTGTTCGATAGCAGCGAGTTGCTTCCGAATTTTGAGAACCGTCGTAGCACCTTGTGCTGGAATTGAGACCATCAGCAACGAGGCAACGGCGGCTAGGAAGTAATGTCTGGTACAATTCAGATGGCGTAACAAGATTCCACTCTCCTCTGATGATGTCAGTTTATGATTGCTTGTTTATTTCGGATCGATCGACTGATATGCTTTAAGCTTGGCCAATGTGTCTTCTATACCTTGTTTATTGTTGTCGTGCTCTAATCCGACGAACCCTCGTCCCCATCAGACACTTTTGGGAATTGCCCAGTGCCCCTCTTTGCGATAGTTGCGAGAAAGCATACGGTTGGTCTCGTTGTCACCAGCGATCTGTTCCGTCTGTGGATCGAATTCCAACGTTCGGCGGACGCGGGTTGCAATGTTTCCTAGGTGACAGAGTGATGCCGAGAGATGGCCGATTTCGATATCAGCATTCGGCTTGCGATTATTGCGAATGGCGTCGATGAAGTCGCGTGCATGCGGCAAGAGTGGTGTCGCTTTCGATTTCAGTTCTGTCTTGATGCGTTTCACGCCGTGCCCGAACACTTCCAACTTGCCCCGTTTCGTGAGCAGCATTCTGCCCTCGGTTCCGTAGAATTCGGTTCCACTATCGATGTTGTAAGGATAGTTCGTCGACCAGATTCGCATTTCCCAAATGAGCATTTTCGTCTGTGCATCCTTTCCTTTACCGGGATATTCGAAGGCGATTTGCTGGGTATCGGGAAACTGTTGATCGTCGTTGAAGTACAATTTGCCACCCAATCCACTGATACGCGTCGGATGGGTCTCGACGCCCAGCCCCCAACGGGCATAGTCGATTTCATGCGCGCCGTCGTTCCCCAAGTCCCCTGTGCCAAAGTTGTGCCACCAATGCCATCGGTAATGCAACCGGTTTGATTGGTACGGCAAAAAGGCCGCTGGTCCCACCCACATATCGTAGTCGAGTTCGGCCGGCGGCGTACTGGGTTGCGCACGTCCAATGTCGTCGCGACGTTGAACGTTCCAAGCCTTGGCAACTAGCACATCGCCGATAATGCCTTCGCGCAGCATTTGTATCCCGTCGGCAATGAGCTGCAGGCTACGGCTTTGCGTGCCATGTTGAACGACGCGATTATTACGGCGAGCTGCTTCTACAAGCAGACGTCCCTCGCGCAGATTGTGCGAACAAGGTTTTTCAACGTAAATATGCTTGCCCGCGTTGCAGGCCATGATGGCAACGGGTGCATGCCAATGGTCAGGAGTGGCAATTACAACGCCGTCTACAGCAGGGTCATCGAGAACGTGACGAAAATCGGCAGTCTTCTTCGCCGCTCGATTCCCCGCCGCGGTCACAATGGAAGCTGCTTGTTCGACATGTTGGGCATCTGGATCGCAGACGTATGCAATTTCCGAATCGCCGCCGTTAAATTCTTGCATCAGCCCCTTCGTCGCGCGTCCACCACAACCAATGATGGCCAGCCTCACACGTTCGTTCGCGCCAGCGGCCCGCGATGGGACGGTTGAATAGTTTAAGGCAGCGGCGGCGGTGCCCGTTGCGGTAGCGGAAAGAAAATTCCTTCGATCGATACTGGCCATGTGCAGGACTCCCTTGTTTCGTCAAATGCAAATTTACCGTTCGGAGATTCGTCAACGTCGCCGTGTGCTACTATCTCAAAACCTTACCAAAAAATGGCGGGGCAATCATTGCAAAACCAGTTCTTATGTGCTGCCACGATTATTCTGCCCCGCCGACAATGGGTTGTCGGCTGCTGTGTACCTTACTCCCGCGGCCAGCCTGTGGTCTATGAGCTTCGGTTGCACTTGAGTGGATAAGGTTTTGGAGTGTGAATGGCTGGTTCATGTTGAATCGTTGATGCGCGATCGAGTCGCGTCGTCTCACGACACATCGACTTGGCTATATATTAACGTAACTTCCTCAACCCGTCTGTTATTCATAGATTTCTGCCGAGTAGGTGTTATCTTCAAGAAAACGACCATTAAATGTTTGATGTGGCCCTCATTGGCATTAGACTGTCTGGTTAGCCAAGATGATACTGCCCAATCCTATGCATAGATTGGTTTTTTTCTACGGACGTTCGGGTAGTAAAATATTAGTAGGCGGAAACGACGACACTAAAAACAGGTGATCGCATGAACCCTAGAAGGCTAATCACGCGACGTCAAAGTCTGTCTGTTGGTGCAACTGCGTTTGGCTTGACCTTGCCCCAGTTGCTCTGTTCTGAGTCGCGATCATCGCAATCCGCTACGCAGAAGCCAAAAGCCAAGTCGGTGATCATCCTTTACTTGAGCGGCGGACCCTCACAGCTTGATATGTGGGATATGAAGCCGAATGCACCCGAGGAAATTCGCGGTACGTTTAAGCCCATCAGCACGACGGTACCTGGCATCCAAATTTGCGAACACATGCCTCGGATGGCAAAACTGGCGCACCAACTCACAATCGTACGATCAATGAGCCACAACGAAACAGATCACTTACGCGCTGGACACTGGATCATGACCGGCGGGCGTCTGGCTCGTCCCATCACTGCGTTTTCGGGACTGAGTCGAGATGATTCTCCTCACGTAGGCTCGGTTGTGGCACACGAGTTACCATCACCGAGGATGCCTCCCTTCGTGATCGTGCCAGAGTATGTTTCGCCGCGAGGTGTGCCCCGTCCTGGGCAGCATGCCGGTTTTTTGGACGCTCGATACGATCCCTATGCGATCGAGAGTGACCCCAATTTGTCAGATTACGACCCGGGGCCAATCGTTAGTTCCGAAGGTGTTTCGATAGAGCGACTTCACGCACGGCGAAGACTTATCGATCAGCTTGGACGGCGTTCAGCATTTACAAACCATCAGGTCGGCAAGGATCTCGAAACATTTAGAAATACGGCCTACAACCTGGTTTCTTCCCCGGCAGTGAGTAATGCATTCGACATAACTAACGAATCGGATCAGACGCGGGAGCGATACGGACGGCACACCTTCGGACAATCCACGCTCGCTGCCAGACGTCTGATCGAAGCGGGCGTTCGTTTGGTTCAAGTCAACTTTGTCCGGCACGACGACGCGAAAGGCGGTCAGGGTTACGACTCGCACAGTGTTGCACCGAATCCTCCCCACTTGAAATGGGCCCAGGACGAACTCCTGCCACCGACCGACTCGGCATTTGCGGCATTGATCGAAGACCTCGATGATCGTGGTTTGCTTGATGAAACCTTGGTCGTAATGATGGGCGAGTTTGGTCGCACCCCGAGATTTAACAAGCAAGGCGGTCGAGATCATTGGCCAAGTTGCTACAGTCTGGTACTGGCCGGTGGCGGAGTGGCCTCTGGAGCGGTTTATGGACAATCTGATAAAATAGCGGCGATGCCAATCGCGGACCCTGTGAGCCCGAACGACATCCTGGCGACTATTTACCACCAATTGGGAATTGATCATCACCGCACGATATATGATCTAGAGGGTCGCCCGCACGTAATTGCAGGCGGCAAACCGATTTACGGGGTACTCACTTGATCTTGTATTCGACATAGTCTCGCTACTGCTGTAAGACATACGAGACGGGAGGATTGTATGCTCAATTTCTTGCCAGTCGCTAATGTGCGGAGGTTGCCTCCCCCCGCTGTGTCGATACTCAACTCGATTGTGCGTGGCGGGGTACACCCCATCCACTGTAAGTAAACACTTTGACGCAACGCATAAGACATCGACCGAGTACACAGACAGCTGTGTAGTACGGGCTGTAAAATTCAAGGTCAAACAGTGAAAGAAGTTACGCTGATTCCATCGGAGATTATTACTTCCAACGGCTACTCGGATTCCGGCCGCGTAGGTGCATGAGGTTGGGGCATCCAAGCGTCGAACGCCCTTGGGCTTGGACGCAGAGGTGATTCTCACCACAGTCAGATTCGGCTCTGCCTTGCTTGCTGAGGGTGGACAAACTTCAGCAGCTTGATATCTGCACGAACTTGACGAGGTGTTCCCCTCTTCCAGCAATTCGTCATGGTCACTATCTACAAAGGTCGTCGCCACCGACGCGCCAAAGCAGAACCTGTATTCGCGCGGACAAATGTGGCGCACGACTATCAAAGACTCTCCTTGTAATCGTCGAGCATCTCTTGAGATCGCTTTGGGTCTTTGATCACCTCGCTCTCCCCAGGATCGGCGGTCAGATTATAAAGCTCCGTGACGCTCGCGGCTGTTGCTTTCTGCGGGGTCTTCCTGTTGTTGTTAATGATGGATTTCCAGATGACCGTCTTTCCACCTTGTGTCGTGACCCAATAGAAGCTCCATGAATTCAATCGCTTACTCGAGGTGTTGGTGGGGCGGTTGGCCTGAATCATCAACTTCTCTCTCGGTTGCTTGCCACTTCCGGAGAGAACGACGTCAGAGAAATCCACCGAGTCCTTTGCCTGTGTTTTGGGAACCGACACCGTCAGTAAACCTGCAAGCGTCCGGTAAATATCATGCAGGGCAATAAGTTGCGTTTCTCTGCGTGTTCTGATTCGCGCAGGCCAATGCATAATGAGGGGCACACGATGTCCGCCTTCGTAGCAATAGCCTTTCTTCCCCCGGAGCGGGACGCCATTCACAACACCTTGCCCGTTGATATGATCGTTTGCCTCTCTGATCTTCGTCTTCTCAGTTCGAGTGCCGCCATATTTCCCGTCTTTATGATCCTGGTAGACGGGATTCGACCATGTTGAATTCACGCCTTTGGCGACGCCATTGTCGCTGGTGAAGATGAAGAGCGTATTCTTCCAGAGCTCACGTTTACGGAGCTGCTTCTGGAATAGACCAACGGCCACGTCCGCTTCATGAACCATATCGGTGCGACGGTTGGTCGTACGGCCCTTGATGGGAATGCCCTTCGTTGTGTCCATCGGATCGCCTACATTGAAATGTGCAGGGGGAACATACGGTGTATGTCCGGCCTGGGAACAGTAGTGGATGAAGAACGGCTTCTTTCCCTTGTGCTTGGCGTGATGCTTGTCGATGAAGTCAAGCGCATCATGCATGAGGAGTGGGCCAACTGTATCCGTTGACCAGTTGTCCATCTTCTGATCCTTGAAGAAGCGATCGACCTCTGCTTTGCTGCTGAAATGTACGAAGTCTTTCTTATCGTCGTCCCACCGACTGAGGCGGTCATTTCTGAAGAAGGCGTAGGGGCTGGCCTGGATACCGCTTGGCAATGTGAGTGAGTAATCGAAACCATGATCGATGGGTCCATCTCTGAACTGTCCGTACGCTCCACCCTTTGCCCAGACCGCACCGAGGTGCAGTTTGCCGAAGAAGGCGGTGGCGTAGCCATGCTTCCGCAGCATATCAGCAATGGTCATTTGCCCCTTAAGAACCTGGCTCCCTTCAAACGGAGCCCAGGTCCCCATTGCGTTCCGGCCGCGGTAGACACGGTTGCCGGTAAGTAGCGCATAGCGAGTCGGGGCGCAAACCGAGGCGGAGGAATGGGCATTTACAAAGCAGAGTCCGTTGGCCGCAAGCCTGTCCAGGACCGGTGTGGGAATTCCGCCCTGCGGATTGAGTGCCTTGATATCGCCAAATCCAACGTCATCGACCATAAAGATAATGACATTCGGTCTCTCCGCCGCAGTCACCGCCACACAACTCAACAGGACACTCAGGACCACCACAGCGCTCAGGTTTTGTGCCATAAAAACGATCTCCCTTATTCTCAGAAACTATTCGGATACTGGCATTACTAAACACGTGAAATCGTCGAGGTCGTTGGGGGTTGCCTATCCTAAGCTATGCGGTTCCCCATGTCGTCTCGAAGGTCGTACCCTTCGGACCTGACCGACGAGCAATGGTCGCTGCTTGAGCCGCTGGTCCACAGCGAGGTACGATACGGCGTAGCGCCATCTTTACAGTTGAATGTGAGTGCGGTCGGCCAGCGATAAGATGTTGTCATGGCAGGAGTTTGGCCGTGCAATGGAGCAGTAGCAGGCATGTGATATACTTCTGCGCACAATTTAACATATAATTCAGCTCCTTCCTGCCAAGCACTACGCGGCGCGGCGCCGCAATAATCCTTGTTCGCAAAGTAAACAAAACATTATGAATAAGCTCTTACTGATTATCCTGGCAACGGCAGTGACCTCCTCTCTTGTCTCCGAGACCAGCACTGTAGATGCCTCTGATGGAAAAATCTACACTTACAGAAATGATAACGGTGTAGCTCGGGAGATTGAAATTCATTTCCCGAAAGGCCATGATGCCTCCGAGGAGCTGGTACCGGGCATCATTATGTTTCATGGCGGCGGTTGGGGTGGCGGCGATCGGAAACAGTTCCGATATCTTTGCCAGTACTTTGCCAGCCGAGGTGTTGTAGCGGCCACTGTGGGTTACGAACTGGCGAAGAAGGCTAAGGAAGCTAAGAAGGGAGAAGGGTCCCGAAAGCGTGTATGTATAAGAGATGCCAAGAGCGCAATTCGCTGGTACAAGCAACATGGTAATGAACTAGGAATTGATCCGAAACGCATTGTTGCAGGTGGAGGCTCGGCAGGTGGGCATGTTTGTTTACTGGCGACCACCAATCCCGATTTGAACTACCCTGGCGATCCCAAAGATTACGACACCTCCGTTGCGGCCTATCTGTTGTTTAACCCTGCCCTCAGTGCAAGTGATGCCAAAGATCCGGAAGTCGACTTCCTGCACCACCTCAAAGCGGACCTTTCACCTGCCATCGTGTTTTTCGGAACTGAGGACAAGTGGCTGAAGGGCTGGAATCCCGCTTATAAGAAGATAAAATCACTCGGCATTAAGAACGTCGAATTCTGGGTTGCCAAGGATCAGGCGCATGCCTTCTTTAACCAGCAGCCCTGGGCAGATGTAACCATCACTGCCTCTGACAGGTTCCTGAACAAGCTTGGCTTTATCAAGGGTGAACCGACTCTTGTTAGATCGAAAAAGGAAGCGAGATTAATCAAGAAGCCATAATCGAGTGCAAGCAAGTCGTTACACTAAACTCGGAAACCTGTAGTTCTTTGATTGTATGGACCCTATTGATGTTGGCTTCGAATCTCATACGAAAGTAATACTGGGGTAGTGAAATCTGGCGTTGTGCTCTGGGAGCAAGCGATCTCAGCTCGTATTCGGTGCTGCTGAAGTTGTTCCACCGCTGCAGTAAAGGTCGGAAATTGAGCTGCAGCGGCTGGACATCTCTGAAAGAGGATTGGGCTCGAAGCTAAGCCGCAGAGGTGTCTCCTCGGCGACCACACCTCCTTCAGTTCGGCGAAGCCCCCAGCCGCCTCGGGTGATGCAACCGCTGTGAGTTTGAGGGGACGCGAAATGCGGTCGGTGAGGGCGACCGCCGCGCGTTAGCGACGACCCTAAAGAACTAATCGCATGTGCACAGCTTGGTGAGCAGTACAAGTTAGACACTATTGGAAGCCAATACCCAAACCCCTATTGCATCAAAACAGATCACCACCAGATATAAGTTAGCTGTGAATTTAACTTAGATTACAAAAAACCGCCCGAAGACTGCTCGTTGTTTCACGCGGCCTGCTATTGATTTCGGTGTCGCAAGCCTCGTCCGCCGAGGCTCATAGCTGCGATGCCGAGCAGGACAAAGCATGATGGTTCGGGGACAGCCGAAGCCGATGAGAACCCTAGAGTATTTCCGGCACTCAAAGAGAAGTCATTGGAAGGGCCGTCAAGAACACCAGGCAAGTCGCCGAAGTCAGCGACTGTAAGACCAGCAAAGGTAGCCGAACCACTGACGTTGGTGCCAGAGACATAGCCTCCTGGCAAGGTGTACCCGAAATATCCGAGATGATTCATGGTATAACCGAAGATATCTCCCGATCCGACTCCAAGCCCGGCAACGGGTGAGAGCGTTGCCGTATCAAAGAACGAAATGATATCGGGATTTGCGACTATATTCCCTACAAATGTGACAGCTTGAAATGGCGTTTGTTCCCCGTTGAAGCCGAAGTTGGCTACACCATTAATACTGTCTCCAAGACCAATCGCTGGAGACGTGTTGGTGGTTGTGGGGATGATATCGAGGCCAGTAGTATCAACGTTGCCACTGTAGGAGACGATGAGGCCTCCGACCGAGTCCTGGAAGGTCATCGACATGGTTGCCGCGTTTGATGACGAGTTCGCGGAAATGCCGCAGAAGATCAAGAGCACAAGAGGACTGAGATATTTTATGAGCGTCGACTTCCTAATCCGAGATTTCCCAATTGCAATTGCCTGAAACCGCTCAAGGCTCCGAACGTTGCCTATTCTGGGATTTACTATTTGGGTTTAACTGAGTTGAGCGCTGGAACCACTTTAGTCGTATTTCAATTCCCATCTTAACATAGAGTTTCCCCGAATGTTGTGATTGGTGAATTTTCTGGCATTTTCTCGTGGTTGTGGAGGTGGGGACGCGGTTAGGCCCCATCGCCCGATAAATCTACCCTGTCTGGATTGTGACCAATGTCTCGTTAGTCAGGATAATATCTAAACCGGGATTTCCCATTTGAATTGCCTGGAACCACTCCAGGCAACCTGCGTGACAAAACTTCTGTGCACGATGGCGGCCCATATAGTCAGTTGTTGCGAAAGGATGCACGCTCGACCTCACAAACGGCAGTATACCAACTGCCTGTGAGGTCACATCGACTCACAGCTCGAAACGCATATTACTTCCTGTGGGAGGTCAGATTCACCGACGGACGTTAGCGTTGTTAGGCGACTAGGGCTATACTTAGTGTTTA
>Ga0315338_1004532_pt1 | contig 10867 bp, 8 predicted proteins | sample ASW8metaG_FD_204518 | JGI IMG/M metagenome (GOLD analysis project Ga0315338, IMG submission 204518) | Ammonia-oxidizing marine archaeal communities from Monterey Bay, California, United States - ASW #8 | ecosystem: Environmental > Aquatic > Marine > Coastal | place: USA: California | collected...
AACCACCTTGGCTTCCAAAATGCAGCGTGTGGAAGTCGCCGATCCTCCATGGAGAGGTATAGAGTCACCAACCGAAAACCCTATGTAATCTGCCGAACGAATTGCTTTCAGGACGATATTTTCCCGGTTCTCATCAACAAGAACCAGGCCTGCATCGTGGGTTCCACAAAGCCGCGCAGCGTTCTCAACAATCACATCAAATACGGGCTTCTCGTCCTCCTGGCTTTGGCTGATGACGGAGAGAATTTCCCGTGTCGCCGCCTCCCGTTCCAGCCGAGTCTGAAGTTCCCGAAACTGGCGGACATTCTCGATGGCGATAACGGCTTGGGCGGCGAATGTTTCGAGGAGCGCGATCTGGTCGGCTGAGAGCGGGCGCACTTCCGTCCGGCGCAGCGAGATCGTGCCGATCGCCCGTCCGTCAGAAACCAGCGGCACGGCGAGCAGCGTGCGGACACCTTCCTCGTCGACGCGGCGCCGGGTCATGACGTCGCCCGCGCGATAGAGTTCGGTTTCAGCTAGGTCCTCGATCTGAACCGTCCGCTTCTTGCGGATCGCTATGCCGACTACAGTGTTCCTCGACATAGGCATGGTCGCACCGGTGCTGACGATCCGATACTTCTCGCCCCACTGAGCTTTCAGAATGATGTTCTCTTCAGTTTCATCGGCCAGGCTCAGCACCGCGTTGGCCGAGCCACAGAGCCTGGCCGCGCTTTCGAGGATGACATCGAAGACCGGCTGCTCGTCGTCTGGGCTCTGGCTGATGACGGAGAGAATCTCCCGTGTCGCCGCCTCCCGTTCCAGCCGGATTTGTAGCTCCCTGAACTGGCGCGCGTTCTCGATGGCTATGCCAGCTTGGGAAGCGAACGTCTCTACCAGGGCGATCTGCGGCTTAGTGAATGGTCCAGGCTCGGTCCGTTGAAGGTTGATGCATCCTATGGCCTCGTCGTTCACATAGATCGGTACGATGAGGATCGTGTGCACACCCAACTCGTCAACCAAGGCCCGGCGATGCTTGTGGCCTTGGCGATAAAGATCGGAGTCGGCAATGTTGACTTCATGCACGATGCGGCGTTCGCGAACAGCAATCGGAGCGACGCCGGGGTCACTTAGCGATAGTGTCACTCCCCTATATCTATCCTCTTCCGCATCGCCCCAGACAGCCCGACTAACAAGGTTTTCTCTTGCCTCATCGACGAGCCCCAAACTTGTCCTGTTTGAGCCACAAAGACGTCCGGCGCTCTTGACGATCGCGTTGAAAACGAGGTCTTCGTCATCGCGGCTTTGATTGATGATCTGCAGGATTTCATATGTCGCTGCTTCGCGATCGCGCATAACGGACATGGTGTCCATCTCATCGCCGTTTTCTTCAAATTGGTCAGGCAATCTGCAGGTCCTTAAGCCATGAAAATCGCGCGCCCAAAAACTCTAGAACGTCAGCAGGCGTCGTTCCAAGGGATTTGAAGGAGGCCTTTCTGCCGGGAGTCGATGTTCCTAAAAGGATACCTGCTGATGCCTAACCCAGCGGTGGTCCGAATTGAGTCATGAACGACGAACCTAGCACGTCGCCGGAATGCCCGGGGCTGGAGGATCAGCGGACCTGGAACGGGCGAAATCCGATATGGGCGCTCCGATGTCGGTTGTTGAGGGACCAGCGGTAAACGATCACGCGGCGCTGAACCGACGCGACTAGCCAGAACCGGAAGTCAGAGTTTCTTTCGCTTCCCATAGGGTGTGTATAACGCTTCGTGTCGTTCGACTCGCAACGAACGTTTTGTCACAACAATGATCGATTGCATAATGCCGCCGTGATCTATCGTAGATTCGTTGTTCCAGTTCGAGGCGCCTCATGGATATGAAAAGATTTTGTTTTGTCGTTTGTATCGCGCTCCTTTCGCACGGTTGTATCGGGTTCACCCGAAGCGTTGTCGATATCGAGGTCGATAGCCTGGCAAACCCGGCAGGAACGAAAGTGGTCGTGCTGGGCAAAATTACCGACAATCGGGAATTTCGATTTTCCGAGACAGGGGAAGGCATTGGCGCATCCGTTGCCAGAGGGCTCTTGGTTGGCCCTGGTGGAGTAAGCAGAACTCACGCGCGCATTCCGTCGCTTGAAACCTATAAGGATTTCAAGAATGCGAAAATTCGTGAGCGTGCCATCGGACGGTTTTATAATCAGTACGGCAACCCGTTTGCGGCCGTCCTCCTGCCAGAAGGGAGAACGGTTCAGGATATCATACGCGGTGTGCTGAAAGCCGCATTACAGGAAGCGGGGTACCGGGTCGTGGATGTCGGGGCTTCAGAAGCCGCTGGAGCCCCAGTGTTAGACGCGGAAATACATCAATATTGGGCTTGGACGGTATACGAAGAAGTGGGTCATGAATCGAGCATCGAGCTCAAAGGGAAATGGCCGAAAAAAGAGTCAGAACCTTCGATTTTAGGCGCTTCCGTTTCAGATTTTACGTTGATAGCCACGGACGGCGTATGGAAATCGATCGTCAAGAAAGGCAACGCGCGTTTGCGCGAAAATGTCACGACCGCGCTGCAATGAATATCCAAGCATAAAGTCTCTTATACGATCCTACCGTCCATCCTTCTGCGTTAACGAACGCGCATGCGTTCCTGGCAAACGGACATGCTCGTCCAATCTTCGTTTGAAGAGAACCATATTTCCGTCTGCCCATTGTTGCGTCTTCCGGGTGGTTCTTATCCACGAAGTTCGGTCGAGAGATTCATCAACATTTTGGTCGTCGGCCGATATCGGTGTCAGGGTGTAGCCGGAGCGCGGCGTTTGCCCGAGCTCTACCCGTACAAAATAGGTTCGGTGCGGCTCCAAATCCGCGCCCAGGAAATCGGCAGGCCATTTGCCGGTCAGAACCTCATCGCTCCAGGTTGTCACCATGAAGCGTTTTGTTCGCCGCGTATCTGCGGTGTAAGCAAGTTTTTTGCCCGCATAAAGCACGCCGATAAACTTCGGCTCTGGCCCCGATACATCGAAAATTGGAGATGCCAACCCAGAACCTACAAAGCGGTTGCTCCGAAAAAAGATCACGGTCGCTTCGTTAGGGCTTGTTTTAGGCAGGACGTCAGTGTTCTTGACGTCGGCCATTCTGTTAGCGACGCAACCTTGCATCAATAGTGCAGAAACAACCAAGCCCATTAGACGAGTAAGGTTGGCGCCTTTTAGCTTCATAGAGGCCTCTACTCTGCCGCGTAGTGTGATCTGTCCTAGCGCGCCTGTTGGTCCATCACCAAGCTTGGCTTCTGTAGATGCAGGCACCCGATGCTACTTCACGCGATCAGAGAAGCCTAGCAGACGAACTGCGCGACTTCCGTAGTGGGTCAAACCCGGCTGTCGATCGAGGTCGCCGATAACGTCTGAAGCTGGTGGAAGCGGAAGTAAATCAGCGGAAAGCCGACATCATCGTCGGCATGTCGGCTATTGAGGGAGCTTCGGAAGTCGATCCGGGATGCCCCGACTTCTCAGATTAGCCACAAGCAGAAATTAGCACGTCACTCCGGCAACCCAGCTTCGCGGAGCGCAGCCTATGCACGGCAGGCGTGCCAGAATAGGGTTGGCGCTTCGCCGGAATAGGTGATTCATGAGCAAAAAGCCGAAGCCAGAATTGTTCGAGCCCTACGATTTGGGTATGCCGTCTTGGATTGTCGACGAGTCGTTAGATCGTTCGACTCCGTACACCGAGGAAGAACTCGATCTCCTCGTGGAAGGTACGTTGGAAGGTATTCGAGACACGGCCTCGTGGAAGAACCTCGTTGACCGAGCAGGAGAAAAAGAGGCCCGCCGCATACTGCGATCCCGAATAATCATGCAAGACGAAAATGCCAGAAAGGCCTCAAGGCACTGAGGGCGAACTCGCTAAACCGCTGCAAGCCGACATCACCGGGCCGATGTCGGAAGCTGAGGGAACAGCGGAAGTCGATCTCCGCGAGCGTCACAGCCGCTTATAGCCACAAGCGGTCGTGCGGTCATACCAATTTTCCAGTAAGCCAGCCGCTGTATTCAAGCAAAATCGGGCTCGAGTTCGAAATCGAGCTCGAGTTCATCATCAAATGTCGTGTCCTGCTGCAATTCCAACATGCGCTCTTCGAGTTCGTATAGTTGATTCCGTAATTTTTCAGCACGTGCTTCTGCTATCGTGTTGCCGCTTCGATCTTCTTCGGCCCTAGCGCGGGCTTTTGCTGCCTGAAGTTTCCTTGCAAGGTTTTCGAAATGGACTTTTGAGATGTCTGCCTCGGAATGGGGAAACCGCTCGCGACACAAATCGATATCTTCAATGCTCGTTGCATACGTCCGTTCATAAACACTAAGGGTATACGAAAGGCCGTCGATTGAAATGACACCCAGTTCTATGGTTGGACATCTGACCTCGTATGGGATGGTTTCAAACAGATCGTCTGCCTTGGCCTGAACCTGGCTCCACTCTTCTACAAGTGCAGTACGTTCGTGCGATAATTCGATGTAACGGTCTTGATCACTTTCTCGTACAAGCGCGGTAGAAACAATCCCAGTTGCAGTCGTCTCATCAAGTGTTCTATCGAGGGATTTGTTTTCCATAACAGTTTCCTTGATCAAAGCTGACCGCGTTCACACCCTCGTGCCAGAATGCTAGACGACGGTGAACCGTTGCACTTCAACGAACACAAATTATGAGTGTTTTCGCCTTACGCAGATTTATCTAAAATACCTATTAGGATGCCCGTAAAATTTGGTAGTTAATGATTTCATGCAATATATGTGCCAGTAAAATATAGTGTTTATTATCAAATAGTTGATCTTATCAAAGATAATTCAACGCTGGAATGTTGTAAAGAATTCCGACACCAAATTTTCAGCTTTAACACATTCAGAAAAACATAATCTAAAATTATATAGTATTAACAAATAGTTAAATGGGACGCACGCTAAAACTTCCCCAATTTATTGGGTGTAAAGAATCCCGACACTACCAACGTGTATCGTGCGTATTTAAATGCTGTGATCATTCTCGGCTGGAGTCGAGGGCTCCTGCACTGGATTCTATAGCTGTCGCGGCCAAGTAGCTGTCATTCAGTCCGACGATGAGACTCGCGTATTGGCATGAGCCAGTTTTCAATCTTTTCCCCTACATCTTCCGTGAAAATAAGACTTAATTCATCCCCTTTATGTTGTATTACTTTTGCTTTCGTTTCACCAATCGGGGCGAGTTCGAATGTTACATCCATATTGTCTTTGACGTTTTTAGCGATATTGGATATCACGCGAGCGCCACCTGCAGAAATGTCTTTAACAACACATTGTTCGCGCAGTCCATCAACCCGCACATTTGCAGGAAACGGATTCCACCGCTCGTGCCGACGGCGTTCAGCATCGTGCTTCACCACCTTGGTCGCTGGTGCACCTTCCCATTTTTCGAAAATCTCAGCTTCTTTCTTCAAGGCCCAAGCTCGATGAAAAATATCGGCTTCTTCGGCATTCGCAAAATCCCAAATCTCCTCGGGAGAAATGCCATGTGGCTCCAACGTCAGCACCAATTTGGCGACCATTCCAAGCGGTAGGTAGTGGCCTTTTCGTCGGTCTTCATATTTCTGATACGATGAAGGTGCCATGCCTAAGCCTTCCGCCACGTCGCGGGAACGTAAGCCCGCGCGCTTTCTAAGTGCTTTCAGCCGATGCCTCACTTCAGCAACCATCAGCGCCTCCTTAATCATATCATGATATTTGAATATAAAGATGATTCGGTTCAAGCTCCACCGCAGAAATAAACAAACACGAAAATCTGGCGAACATCTGAATGCTTGCTCCGACTATTCACAATAAAGGTCTGGCTTTTTGCGTGACTTCCGAAACGGGTCAAACCCGGCTGTCGATCGAGGTCGCCGATAACGTCTGAAGCTGGTGGAAGCGGAAGTAAATCAGCGGAAAGCCGACATCATTTTCAGCACGTCGGCTGTTGAGGGTAGAACGGAAGTCGATTTTCGCGAGCGTCACAGCCGCTTGTAGCCAACCTCGGAAGTCAGGAGATAGTCGCATCGCCCTAGGAATGGGCAGCCCGGCACGAGTACACTCTTCTTATGTCGGAGGGGACTCAACGCAGATTAGCGGCAATCGTGGCCGCAGATGTGGCAGGCTATTCCCGCCTCGTTGGCTTGGACGAGGAGGGTACGCTGGCGACAATGCGTGCCTACCGACGCGAGATTATCGATCCCGCCATCGAAAGCCACAACGGGCGCATAGCGAATACGGCTGGCGACAGCCTACTTCTTGAATTTTCCAGCGCCGTCGATGCGGTACGTTGCGCTATTGCGATCCAATCTGGCTTAGCCGAATGCAATACTGACCTGCCTATAGATGAACAAATGCTGATGCGGGTTGGCATTAATGTTGGTGATGTTGTTGCTGACGGGAGCGACCTCCTGGGCGACGGCGTAAACATTGCGGCGCGACTAGAGGGGCTAGCGGAACCTGGCGGAATTACATTGTCGGATGATGCGTATCGCCAAGTCCGGGACCGCCTCGATATCGAATGGCTGGATGGTGGCGAGCATGCGGTGAAGAATATCGCCCGGCCTGTTCGGGTCTGGCGTTGGGCGACAGTTAATTCGCCCGGTTCCGAAACCGTCCAAGAAACACCCGATGTTTTAATGCTCCCGAACAAGCCGTCCATCGCAGTATTGCCATTCGACAATATGTCGGGCGATGCGGAGCAAGAATACTTTGTTGATGGCGTGGTCGAAGACATCATTACCGCGCTTGCACGTATCCCATGGATTTTTGTTATCGCTCGAAATTCCACCTTCACCTACAAGGGGCAGGCCGTCGACATTCAGAACGTCGCTAAAGATTTGGGCGTTCGGTATGTCGTCGAAGGTAGTGTCCGAAGAGCCGCTAACCGCGTTCGCATTACGGCCCAGTTGATCGACTCTCAAACCGGCAGTCACCTTTGGGCGGAGCGATACGATCGTGAGATCGAGGATATATTTGCGCTTCAAGACGAGATCACCGAAACGATCGTCGGTGCCTTGGAACCGGAGATCACCCATGCGGAGATAGAGCGGACCAAAACCAAACGGCCTGAGAATTTGGATGCATGGGACCTATGTTTGCGGGGACGCGCGCAGGTAAACCTGTACACGAAGGAGTCTGTTGCAGAGGCCGTATCGTTGACGGGCCGCGCGATAGAATTAGATCCATCGTTAGCGCCGGCCTACGCCACCCTGGGTCTTGCCTTTCAACGCCAGCTGCTCCTGAACTATGTAGAAAATCGAGAAGCAGTCAGAGACAGCCTAATTCGCACCGCCGCCCGCGGAGTTGCATTGGACCGACAGAATGTCGACTGCCAAAGTGTTCTTGGTCTAGCACTCTGGAATAAAGGCGATGCGGAAGAAGCTCTTTCTGTTCTCCATGCCGCGGTCGAGATTGGTCCAAGCCATGCCTTTGCCCATTCTACGCTTGGCCTCGCTCTTGGAACATCCGGACAGCCAGAGGAAGGGCTCAACCATCATGAGATCGCGATTCGACTCAGTCCGAGAGATTCGCAAATGGCGTTGTTCCTCAGCCGATATGCGAACACTTGTATAAACGCACGCGAGTACGAAAAAGCATTCCAGTTGAGCCAACAAGCGTTGCGAATTTCCGGCGGTGACCTTTGGCTAATCTTCGTCGAGGCTGCAACGGCATTGGTTCATCTTGGTCGTTTAGAGGAAGCGAATGCTATGGTCGACCGAATGCTCGTTGTACGACCCGATGCGTCCGTCTTGGCAGCCCGAAATGCATTTCGTTTTAGCGACAAAGAGCAGGAAAACCACTATTTCGATGCCTTGAGCAAAACCAAGCTGAAAGATAGCTAGTACCGACCCAATTTGGAGCTATCCTCGTGAAATTGTTCTACTCATCTGCAAGTCCATATGTGCGCAAGGTGGTTGTCACTGCGATCGAGGCTGGCCTGGATAGCGAAATTGAGCGTGAAACGCCATCGAGTAGCGTTTGGATTGCCAATGGTGACGCAGAGGTCTCGGACAAAAATCCATTAGGAAAGATCCCGACCTTGATCACGCGCGATGGCGACGCGCTGATCGACTCAACCTTGATCTGCGAATATCTCGCGAGCCTCGTGCCAGACGCCGGGCTTTTGCCGCCGAACGGCCGAGACCGGTGGAAAGTGCGGCGTCTTGAAGCGCTAGCACAAGGGGCGCTCGACGCGATCATGCTGCGCAATGTAGAGACTCTTTTCAGGCCCGAAAATTTACGCTCCGAAGACTACGTGGCGAGGCAGAATACCAAGATGGACAGAACGTTCGATTTCTTCGAAGCAGAGATCGACCATGACGGCGCGCAACCGCTCCCGGGGAAACCGGTCAATCTGGGAACGATCACACTGGGTGTCACATTGGCTTATCTAACACAGCGGTTTGGCGACGAAAGTTGGCGTAATAACCGACCAGTTCTCTCACATTGGCAAGACGAATTCGCGAGACGAGACTCCATGCAAGCGACCGTACCACCTTCCTTGCCGCCGGCACATCTTGACCCCCGACAGAATTGATTTGGGCATGCTTTCGCTCGAGTTCCGAGAAAGAGGGCTAAGCGAACCTGATACGCAAACTGCCCTGACGGCAAGGCGTAGCCAACATGAGAAGCCCGCTTCAGCACTATCGGGCCTAGGTTTTCTTGTGCTGTGGCGGCTACACTCACCCCTATGTCGGAGGGGACCCAGCGCAGACTAGCAGCCATCGTATCTGCAGACGTTGTCGGTTATTCGCGCCTGATGGGCGCGGACGAGGACGGCACACTTGCGGTCTTGCGAAAGCATCGAACCGAATTGATTGACCCTAAGGTTGCCGAACATGGAGGCCGCATCGTCAAAACCATGGGTGACGGCTTGCTTTTGGAGTTTCCTTCCGTTGTTAACGCCACCAAGTGCGTTATCGAAATCCAACAGGGCATGGCCGAACGCAATGAGACTATTGATGAAGACCGGCGCGTCACCTTCCGCGTCGGCGTCAATTTGGGCGACATTATCATCGATGGAAAAGATATTCACGGCGACGGCGTAAACGTTGCTGCTCGGTTGCAAGAGATTTCGGAGCCGGGTGGCGTCTCTATATCGCGGCGCGTCCATGAAGATGTTCGGGACAGGCTCGGCTCCGTCTTCGAGGATCTCGGCGAACAGACCCTGAAAAATATCGCGCGCCCTGTGCATGTCTGGCGCTGGTCTTCCGGCGCTATCGCTGCTTCTGGGCCGAAGACCGCCGATCCAGCGCTATCGTTGCCGAACAAACCCTCTATCGCCGCACTGCCTTTCGTGAACATGTCCGGCGATTTGGAACAGGAGTATTTTGCCGACGGCATGACAGAGGACATCATTACCGAGCTATCAAGGTTTGAAGATCTGTTCGTTATTGCCCGCAACACATCCTTTTCCTACAAGGGCCAAAAGGTCGTAGTGAAGGACGTTGCACGAGAGCTTGGCGTCCGTTTCATCCTGGAAGGCAGCGTGCGAAAGGCAGGGCAACGGGTCCGAATCACAGCCCAACTTGTTGACGGGCAAGAAGGCGGCCACATCTGGGCAGACCGATACGACGGATCATTGGAGGATGTTTTCGACCTGCAGGAACAGGTAACCCGGCAAGTCGTCGGCAGTATCTCGCCGCACATCGCGGATGCCGAAATCGAGCGGGCCGGGCGCGGCGAAAGGCTCTTCGACGAAGCCCACGAACTTGGGTGGCAGGCTCAGGGGTTATCGAGATCGGCCCACCAAGTTAACGACCCGCGATTGCTTGACCGGGCGATCGACATGGCTGTCGAGGCGGTGACTATGAACCCCAAATGCGGCATTGCCTATCAAACCATTTGTTACGCCTATTTCGTAAAGGGTCTGTTTCGCTGGGGCGACGATCCCTCGGCAGCCGACGACCTTGCCGAGGAGTGGGCCAGGAAGTTTTTCGAGCAACTGCCGAATTCCTATATGGCGTATCGATGGCTCGGGATGGCCAGGTCGCGAAAAGGTCAATTTCAGGCCGCTAATCGGGATTTCCAGCGTGCGCACGAACTCAATCCCAACGACTCGCTGGTTTTGCGCACTTGGGCGTATTGCGAAGCAAGCGCTGGCGAATTCGAGAGCGCTAAGCAGCATGCACATATGGCAATTCGCCTTAGCCCGAAGGACCCCACCATCCATCCTGCGTATTTGGCCTTGGCAATGGCGGCATTTATCGAAAGAGAGTATGACGAGTTTGAAAATTGGGCGGGCAAGGCGATACAACTTGCCCCACATGTGCCGTTCCGCCGCGCCATGATGGTGGCATATGCCGCCGAAACTGGAAATCAAACTTTACTGGAAATTCATCGAGCGGCGCTTATGCGTTCGACGCCCGATTTTATCGACAGCGTTTTTCGAGGCGAGAACCAAACTTTCCAGAAGCCCGAACACAGGGAAGCCCTGCTCGAAGGTCTTCGAAAAGCCGGCTTCTCCGATTGATCTGCCACGTCCGAATTGGGTCAAAAAGCGAAGTCAGCGATGGTGCCTGGGATGTCGGCTACTGGGTGAACATCGGAAGTAAATCAAGGAATACCGGACGTGATCCAAAATCGGAGCAAATTAGGCCTATTTCACACATTTACTGCAGCCTGCCGGTCTCTCGTCGTAGGCACCAGAAAAACTGTTCGGTAAAGGTGGTTGCGAGCCCCCGCAACCATCTTAATTTGCTCTGCATGCTCCTGGCCCCTTTGGCCGGGACCTTTTCGCTGGTTGCAGAGATCCAGGATGCCCGCGAGCTCTCCCCTGAGATCGATACGTAGTGTCTCGCCGTCGGGGATCAGACGAACCTCGTCGATCAAGGAACGGATGACCTCGAACGCCTCGTGTTTGGC
>Ga0315338_1004533_pt1 | contig 10863 bp, 9 predicted proteins | sample ASW8metaG_FD_204518 | JGI IMG/M metagenome (GOLD analysis project Ga0315338, IMG submission 204518) | Ammonia-oxidizing marine archaeal communities from Monterey Bay, California, United States - ASW #8 | ecosystem: Environmental > Aquatic > Marine > Coastal | place: USA: California | collected...
GCGGCGGACCCACTCGTCATGGCCGATCACGATCGCGTCAGGCGCGTCGGCGCGCTCGTCTTCCGGCAACAGCGTCCGGCCACGATACGCCCCGACGCGGGCCGCGCGGAACGCCGACGCCGAGATCTCCGCCACCATCACGACCTCGGGCGTTCGGCCGCCGACGATCAGGTTGCGCTGGACGTTGCGCGACATGCTGAAGTCCTCGATGGACTTCGCGTCGCGCCACGCCTCGAGGTCGTAGAGCAGACGCAACTCGCGATCGTTCGTCGAGGCATCCCAGTTCACGAGCGAGACCAGGCGATCACCCTCGGGCAGCGGTAGCGTCGTCCCCATCATCATCGAGACGACAGTGAAGGCGACGGCGGCGATCGTGATGCCGACCGACATACCGAGCACGCTGACGAGGCTCAGGCCCGGATAGCGGAGCAGCATGCGCGAGGCCAGAGTGAGATCGAGCGCAGAAAACGCCGGGCCCTTACGGATCCGACACTGGCGTTGCCGCTCGACGAGTCCGGTGCCGATCGCGTTCAGACATGCCCTAAACCCGAAGGACACGCGGGCCCGTCCCGCGCGGGCGGCGAGCTCGCGGTTGAAGACCTCGATCATCTCCGCGCCATAGAGATCACGGTGGCGGCGGGGAAAGGCGCGCAACACAAGCTGATACAGACGCGTCACTTCGGAGATCCGAACATGTGCTGCGCGCGGGCCACATCGAGGAGCGCCCGTAGCCGTTCGGATTCCGCGCGCGCGACCGCACGGCCGAACCTGGTCCGCTGGTAATACCGCCGCGCTGGCCCGCCGCTCGCATCGTCCTTCGGCGTCGACTCGGTGACCAGGCCTTCGTCCACCATCCTCGCGAGCGCGGCGTAGAGCGTGCCGGGAAGGATCGCCTCGCGACCCTCCGTCATGGCCGACACCGCCTGCATGATGGCGTAGCCGTGCATGGCCTCGCCGTCGCCGAGTGCGAGCAGCACCTGGTAAGTGGAGTGTTTGAGTGGGATTAGCTCGGCGGGGTCACGCGTCAGTCGGCGCATCGTATTCGTCTCAAACTATAGTTTAAATCGAATAGTTGCCGAGCGCTGCACTTTTTCTGCGACGGGTGATGCGACAGCCCCTCCGATGTGCGAGAACCCGGTACGATCGTCCGTCGATATCGCTGAGATCCCTCAATGCCAACGCCTATCCGTCGGATTACCGCGGTGCAAATCGGCCTGCTGGAGCCGGCGCAGCTGACGCGCAAGGTCGCCGCGGTCCACGTTCATCACGCTGGGCGCCACCGGCGGCACGTCCGTAGGGTAGCGACGGTAGAGGCCATGCGCGGGTTTCACATGGAGCAGAACGGCTGGATCGGCCACCACTTTTTGCATGCTCTCCAGGCGCCCCACGACCTGATGCACTTTCGAGTCGATTCGTGCCCTGCACCGGCGACCTCCAGATGTGCTATGCGGAACTCGGATATCGTTTATCCTAGACCTGCATATTTAAGGTTGAGCCGACGGGGTTGTGCTTGTAGCCCCGTTTAACTTCTTGCGCACTCGATTCAGGTGAGGTGGTCATGCGAAATCCATTTGCCCGCGGCGTCGGCGGAGTCCTCAGCGCAGATATTGCGGTGCCGGAGCATGAGCAGGAACTCAGCTTCTACTCACGGATCCTAACCACAGGGAGTGCCCCCCTTTGGCGCGACGATCTGAGGAACAATCGAGGCACACCGGTCATCGGCTTGGGGGCACGCTCCCCTGAATACGAGGCTGTCCCCTTGCAATGGATGCCGCACTTCCAGGTTTCTGACGTGGGTGCCAGTGCGGCACGCGCCCTCGACATTGGTGGCAGCGAGCTAATGCACGGCAAGAGCGAGGACGGTCAAAGTCAATGGGCCGTTCTTGTAGACCCCATGGGTGCTGCATTCGGCTTAGTCCCCGTCGTTGGCGTCGAGTCGGAGGCCGAAGACGAACCTGAAAACGTTGGTTGTATTTCCTGGCTGACGCTTGTGGTTGCGGACGTCTCGTCGACGTGCGAATTCTACGAACAGGTCGTCGGATGGTCGAGGGTCTCGGCAGACGTCGACGGCGGATTCGAGATGCTGCGACCCGACGGTGCGTCTGCGGCGGAAATCTGCCTTGCGGGGGGTGATACCGCGGGAATCCCACCCGTTTGGATACTTAGTCTGCCTGTCGATGACTTCGCGGAGAGTCTTCGACTCGTTCGCGAGGGCAGCGGCGAGATCATCAAGGGATCGACTGAGGCCGGACACGCCGTCATTCGAGACCCGGTCGGTGTTTACATAGCGTTGCAGGCCAATGGGTGATGCGCAGCGGCCTAACAATAGCTTGCACCTGCCAATCGCAACGTCGTCGCGAAAGCCACGTACGGCTGCGGCAAATGACCGGCGCTGAGCTTTTACACATTAGGAGCTCGCTGGAGGCTACGACCTGACCGCGTCACAAAAAGCGTAGTCGACCGACTGCGTTGCCTCGTTCTTGAAGACGATCGTCACTCGGGCCTGGGCAGGACATGCGGCGCCTCGAAAATAGATCGCAAAACCATTCGAAGCCAGCCGCGACGACTCCGGATCGTACGGCGAGTCGGGAAAATCGTATCGCACCTCCTCAACCGGGTCCGGCAGGCTCGATGTGTCAATCCAGATACTGAAGTCGTAGAGAACGGACTCCGTGTTCAGTCGCTTGGCGTAGGCACGAACGCCACCCATCGGATCAACGGTCAACGCTCGGAGTTCCTCCGTCAACGAACTTTTCTCTTTCGTCAACGTCGCCAACCGAGCTTCCTGGGTCTGAATCATCGACCCCACGCCGCGGAGCTCGAGGACCTGCCAGCCGATCACGACGGCGATCGCGGTCACGACCAGCAGAGCTCCCAACGTCGCCCGGCGGGACGCGGCTCGGTACTTCGCGAAGAGTTCCGCCTCGTTCATCAATTCTCGGAGTCCACAATGATCTGCGTGCGAGTGCTCATCGGAAAATCGATCGTTCCGTTCTCTGCGCTGGCGTCGTTTGAGACGATGGTGATGGGGACCGAATTCAGCAGTCCCCATCCCACGTAGCCGACAGCGAAACCGTTAGAGGCCTCGCTGCTGATTTGCTCCTTATCGAGAAAGCTGGGATCCGGAAACTCGTATCTCACTTCTTGGATGTCGGCCTTTCGTGCATAGGGCATATTGAGCCATACGATGAAATTGAAGAGCGGAAGCGTTTCTCCGCCCGCGACCGTCGTCTGGTCGGTCGGCACCGCGATGGCCTTAGCTTGTATGAATTCCCCTTCGATCAGGTCCTGGATGGAGCCGTCACGGATGGCTTCGACCTCCCGCAGCAGTGCGTCGGCCTCAATTCCAAGTACCGACAAGTCTTCTTCCTGTTCCTGTATTTGAGTGCGAAGGTGACTGATTTGGGACATGCCGTATCCCGCGGCCGCGATTAGCATCAGCAAGCCGAGAACGGAGAGCAGCAGCGATGCAGCGGCATGTCGGGCTCTGCTGGTCTGGGGTATCAGCGCATTCATGACACACCCACAGAGATCTGGCTTTGCGTCTCGATGAACTGCAGGGTCCGCTCTTGTATCTTCAGCAGCCTCCCGCCAAAAACGAACGCGATTCCACCAGCACCGAGCATGGTGGTCACCAAAGGTGCGGTGAACGTCCCGTCCATGACGGACTTACCAAGCCCAAACAATATGGTCAGGACGGAAATCGAGATCAATGCAAGGTACAAAAATCGTTCCGGCGCGAACGTCGATGCCAGCGCGCGGGCGGCTTGAACCTGATTGGATATATCGCTCGCGGAGAGGGCCCTACGCGGTCGCGGTTGCGCTACTTGGCCTGTTGCGGTGTCCGCGGGCGCGTGCCGCTCTGGCGCCGGTTCCGGCTGTTTCGCGAGTTGCGCGGAAGAATCGTCGGAGTTGATCAGGCGAAGCACGGACTGTGCGACGGTCGTCAGGAGTATCTCCTGTTCGGCCTTACGCATCCCGATGAGTGCTTTGTTAGGCGGGTTCACGCTCTGGAAACGAGAGAGTTCGGGCGTATCCGTGAAGAGTGATGCGCTGAGTATGACCGGGAGTATGCTGACGCCTTCGCTTTCGGCGGCGGCCAGCAGCGGCGGGAGTTCATTCGACGTGATAAAGCTGGAGGCGAGAAAGTCGGCACTGATGAGCAGGATCGCCACTTTCGTCGTGGCGAGCGCCTTCTCGATCTCTGCGTTCCACACGTCGCCATGCTCAATGCGCGTATCGTCCCACAGGTCAATCGCGCCACTACGTACCAATGGCGCTAGGTGAACCTGGAGTCGCTTCAGCCATGCGTCATCGCGGTGGCTGTAGCTGACAAAGACCTTGGTTCGACTCAAGTCAAGAGGCTCTCAACACAGATTGCGCTTGCGCCGAGTATACAGAATACGACCACGCGGGCGAGTGCGAAAAATTTTTGCAGGCCTTGCCGGCTGTCCTCCGCAAACTCGACGTGGAGCCGTTACCTGTGGGCCGGATCAATCTTGACCACATTCTGACCACACCGGCGCTCATGCGCGGCGGGATCCAGTCCGACGGGACCGGACTTCTGTTAGTCTGGTCGCGCGAAAATGCCCCTCGACGCCGGTCACAAGCTCGCTCACTACGAAATCGTAGAGCCCATCGGCAAGGGCGGGATGGGCGAGGTTTACCGTGCTCGGGATACAAAGCTCGATCGTGAGGTCGCGATAAAGGTTTTACCGGAGGAGTTCGCGCAAGACGACGAACGCCTGGCCCGGTTCGAACGTGAGGCGCGGCTCCTCGCATCGGTGAACCACCCCAACGTCGCGACCCTACACGACTTCGAGGAAGCGAATGGGACTCGCTTTCTCGCTATGGAGCTCGTCGAAGGCGAGACTCTCGCGGAGCGGATCGCGCGTGGGCCGATTGCGTTCGTTGACGCGAAGCCGATGTTCGAGCAAATCGCAGCCGGACTTCACGCTGCGCACGAAAACGGGGTCATCCACCGCGATCTGAAACCGGCGAACATCAAGATCACGCCGGACGGAACTCCGAAGATCCTGGACTTCGGCCTCGCCAAGGTGGCGCTGAACCCGGACGTGTCGGGAGAGTCCCCTACCGTCACCCGCCAAGGCACCGAGGCGGGCATCATTCTAGGGACCGCTGCCTATATGAGCCCGGAGCAAGCTCGCGGCCAGCCGCTCGATAAACGCAGCGACGTTTGGTCCTATGGTTGCGTCTTCTTCGAAGCACTCACGGGGCGTTGCGTCTTTCTCGGTGAGACCGTTTCCGACACCATCGCGAGGATTCTCGAGCGCGAGCCAAATTGGCGAGCCCTGCCGGAGCGAACGCCGGTGCTCGTCCGCAGTCTCTTGCGCCGGTGCCTCGCAAAAGATCCTGCCCATCGACTGCACGACCTGGCGGACGCTCGCATCGAGATCGAAGACGCAACGTCGGAGCCGGTGGAAGCGATTCCAACCGTGGACACGTCGCGACGAACCCTTGTCGCTTTGGGCGCGATCGCCGTTGCCGCCACAGTGGTGGCCCTTTGGGCGCTCACGCGATCGGGCACACCGGAGCCGAAGGCGGTTACCCGCACCGTCATCCCTCTGCCGGAGGATAGGTCGCTTGCGCTCGAGTTCACGACGGCCGTGGCTCTTTCACCCGACGGTAAATACGTCGCGTACTTCGCCATGAACGAAGGAACGACCGAACTTCATTTACGAGCGTTGGATGAGCTCGAGGCGACGCCGATCGCCGGGAGCGAGGGCGGTTCGACGCCGTTCTTCTCTCCCGACAGCCAGTGGCTCGGCTTCGGCATGGGTTCCACCGTGATGAAAGTGCCCGTCAGCGGCGGAGCGCCGGTGCCGATCTCCGAGGGTTATGTCAGTCGAGGTGCGAGCTGGGGGGAAAGAGGTGTCGTACTTTCGAGCGTCGGTCGGGTGTTGCGCCTCGCAGCAATGGACGCTCGCAGCTTAGAAGTGCTGACGACGCTCGATCGCGACGGCCGCGAAAAAGCGCACCGCTTCCCCGAGGTGCTTCCTGGAGGGAGAGCTGTCCTCTTCACCATCGGGACGACTGAAATGGAATCCTGGGACGAGGGATCGATCGCGGTCTTAGACCTCGACACGGGAGAACGACAGGTACTTCTCGATGGCGGGATGAGTGCGCGCTACAGCCCTAGCGGCCACCTGGTATACGCGCGGGCGGGATCGCTGGTTGCGGTGCCTTTCGACGTGGATAAGCTCGAGGTGACAGGTAACCCAATCGTCGTCATCGACGGCGTGTCGATGTCTCCGATTGGCGGAAACGCTGAGTTCAGCCTTTCGCGAGATGGCGCACTTCTCTATGCGCCCGGCGGCATGGAGGGCATCGACCGGCAAGTCGTCTGGGTAGATCGACAGGGTCGAGCGGAGCCCTTCATCGAAACCCCGCGCGCATTCTCCGACGTACGCTTCTCGCCCGACGGCCGTTTTCTGGCCATATCAATCGCCGCCGGCAATGACAGCGTGTGGGTCCACGATATTGCGCGCGGCATTCTCACCCGTCTCGCACAGGGCTCAGACAACATTTATCCCGTATGGATGCCGGGAGGGGAACGGATGACGTTCACATCCAACCGCAACGGGCCGTACAATCTCTTTTCGCAACCGGCCGACGGAAGCGAGCCTGCGGAGCCTCTCGCCACGAGCGATAGCGTACAACAAGCCGGCTCGTGGACGCCGGATGGGCAAACACTCGTTTTCATGCAAGGCGACGATCTGTGGTCCCTCTCGCCAGACGAAGATCGAAGGCCGCTCTCGCTTTTGGAGGCGGACCATCGTTTGCGAAGTCCACGGCTCTCATCCAACGGGCACTGGCTGGCTTACACTTCGGACGAGAGTGGCCGAGAAGAAGTGTACCTGCAGGCGTTTCCCGAGCTCGGCCGGAGGCATCAGGTCTCGTCGCGAGGAGGGTTCGACCCGGTTTGGAACCCCGACGGCCGTGAGCTCTTCTATCGTGTCGCCGACGCGATCCACGTGGTCGACGTTCGTGACGAAGGCGAGCTAGAACTGGGAACCCCTCGGCTTCTGTTCGAGACACCCAGTCGTTTCGCATTGACTGCGACACGCTACGGTTTCGGAGCCTACGACGTCGCGCCCGATGGCCGGCGCTTCGCGATGGTCGTCCGCTCCGAATCGGAAACGAAACGGACCGAGCTCATCTACGTCCAAAACTTTGCCGAGGAGCTGAAGCGCCTCGTCCCCACGGGACACTGACGTAGGTCCGTGGAGAGCCTTCCTCCGCGTGCTCGACGAATAGTCGACGCGCGCGGGCGACGATCGTGCTCGTAGCACCGGCACGCCGCGCGCGTGCCGGTGCAAAACACGTTCAAAGGCGTCTAGAAACCTGGACCCCGCCTCATCTCAAGGATCCGGGTCGAGTTGGTTCCGCCTCCTCCCAGCACGCTGATGAAGCCGTCCGCGGTCAAATCGCTACGATTTCCGTTCGCGTCCGTACAATTGACGGTGACTGTAAATGGGACCAAAGCCGGGAGCCCGGTCACCGAGAAAATGACTGGGATCATCGCGTCCAGCGAGCCATTCGCCGGCACACTGTTCGATCCTGATGTGGCGACGATGTCGCTCGCGCCAAAGTTGATCGTCGGTATTCCTTCGGTGTCAAAGTTGATGAAATTGATGTTCGCTCCTAGCCCGGCCGTTTCGTTGATCCGCACGGTGATGCTCGCGACCCATGGGAGAGTCGGGTCGCCGCTGGGAGTGGCGAGGACGGTGCTCGGCACCAGAACGATGTTCTTTTGTGCCTGGGATGGGGGTGGTGGAGGTGGATCCGGCGGTGGGGTAGGGCCGGTGCTGCTATCACCACAACTGACGAGGCCCGCGAAGACAGCGATCAAGACGAACGTTCGCTTTAACACATTGGCTCCTTTCCCGAACGATGTAAGGACATTGCTAAGCTCGGTCAATCTCACCTATTGCAATGCTCGCACCATCGCCAGAAAGAAAAGTTAACGCTTTTCGCCCAACAACTTGAGAGCGCCCACGTCCAAAACGTGGTTACTTCGTGGGTCATTCGGCTCAATGGATCGAGCCATTTGGCAGGTTGTCGACGCCGATCGAGAAATGGGGCCGGAAAAGAAAACGTCTCGAAGACGCTCAGGTCAATGCCTTCTTCGGAGGTCTTCCGCGTTCGCCTAGGCGTCGTCGACGAGTCCGATTGGCGACGACGTCCTGGTCGAAGCGCGTCCCACGCGGCTCGCGGTTTCTCGTGGCGAGGTTCTCGGCTTTGACGGCAAGGTCAGCGGCGGCACTCCGCCGAGTCCGCGAGGTCGTTCCCACCGGCAGCTATTCCTGATAGCTCCCCCGCGCGCGGGGATCAGTCCGACAGGACCGGACTTCTGTTAGTCTGGTTCCGCGAAAATGTCCCTCCCCCCCGGTCACAAGCTCGCCCACTACGAAATCTTGGAGCCCATCGGCAAGGGCGGGATGGGCGAGGTGTACCGCGCTCGGGATACGAAGCTCGACCGCGACGTGGCGATCAAAGTCCTGCCGGAAGAGTTCGCGCAAGACGACGAACGCCTGGCCCGGTTCGAGCGGGAAGCCAAGCTGCTCGCGTCGCTGAACCATCCGAACATCGCGAGCATCCATGGGTTCGAGGAATCGGACGGCATGAGAGCGCTCGTCCTTGAATTGATCGAAGGACCGACGCTCGCGGAGCAGATTCAGCAAGGTCCTATCCCGGTCGACGAAGTCATCGCCATTGCGAAGCAAATCGCGGACGCGCTCGAAGCGGGACATGAGGCCGGCATCATCCATCGCGACCTCAAGCCCGCGAACATCAAGCTCCGTGAAGACGGCACCGTCAAGGTGCTGGACTACGGGTTAGCGAAGGCATTGGAGAGCGAGACGCCGGATGGTGCAGGCTCGGAGCTCTCACAGTCGCCCACGCTCACGCGCGAGGGCACTCAAGTTGGCGTGATTCTCGGAACGGCCGCATACATGAGCCCCGAGCAGGCGATGGGCAAGCCCGTCGACAAGCGCTCGGACATCTTCTCCTTCGGATGCGTCCTCTATGAAATGCTCGCCCGCAAGAAGACGTTCGACGGAGAGACCGCTGGAGAGATCTTGGCGTCGGTCATCAAGACGGACCCGGAGTGGGAAGCACTACCCACCGGCCTATCGCCGACGATTCACAACTATCTAAGACGCTGCCTCGAGAAGGATCCGAAACGGCGCATCCGGGACATCGGAGACGTTCGTCTTGCAATGGAGGGCGTCTTCGACACCGAGGCTGCAAGGGAAGCGTCTGTCGCTAGCTCCACCAAGCCCGGCGTATGGTCGGGCCCAAAAGCGCTCGCGACAGTGTCGTCCTTGGTAATCGTCGGTGCGCTGCTGGTGTACCTCGCATGGCCGGGAATGCTGGGCCTCCGCAACGGGCCGGATGTCGCTCCCGGGCGACAGTCCGTCAGCGGTCTGCCGGATGTTCCCGGCTTCGATGGACGGCCGGCCATTGCAGTATTGCCGTTCGAGAACCTGTCGCCCGATCCCGAGCAGGCGTTCTTTGCTGATGGTCTGGCCGAAGACTTGATCACTCGCCTCGGTAGCTGGCGCGCCTTCCCGGTTATCGCACGCAATGCGAGTTTTCGGCATCGGGGTGACGATCTCGACATGATGCGCGTTGGTGAAGAGCTCGGCGTGCGTTACCTCGTCACGGGAAGTGTGCGCCGCGCCGGGGATCAAATCCGGGTCACCGCACAGCTAGTCGAAGCGGCATCGGGCGAGCACGTTTGGGCGGAAACCTACGACCGCGCGATCAACGACGTGTTTTCGCTACAGGACGAGATCAGCTCGACGATCACGGCGTCACTCGTGGGCGACCTGACGCGGGCGGAAGGAGAGCGCGCCCATCAGCAGGAACCCGGAAACCTCGAGGCGTGGAGCCTCTACCAGTTGGGACTGCACCACTCCGACAGATATACACGGGACGACTCGCTCGAGGCCGCGCGGTACTTCGAGCAAGCGCTCGCCCTCGACCCAGACTTTGCACCGGCAATCGCCCAGCTAGCGATGACCAACTGGATGGCACTGACGGGCGACGGCGGCGTGGCTACGCCGGACGAGATCGCTTTCGCGTTCGAGACCGCCCGCCGAGCGATTGAATTGGACCCGCGCGATCCTGTCGCCCACGCCGCGCTCAGCTCCATCTACCTGATGGTGGGTGATCCGCAGAACGCGGTGGATGCAGCCCGGCGCGCTGTAGAGTTGAATCCCAGCATGCCCGTGGCGTGGGTCTGGCTCGGCTGGGCTCAAGTGCTAGCTGGTAATCCTGAAGCTTGTATCGTCGCCACCGAGAGGGCCCAACGACTCGACCCTCATTTCCCGACGATCTGGATCTACGACAGTCTGGCTTTGGCCCACTGGGAGGCCGGCAACTACGAAGCTTCACTCACGGCGGGCCGACGGTTGGTGGCGACCCATCCGACCTATCTCACTGGCCATCTTTACGTCGCTATGAGTGAGGTGTCACTCGGTCGCATCGACGAGGCGCGGGCCGCGATAACGGAGGGACTACGTGTGCGGCCCGACCTGTCGATCGAGCTCATGCAGAACTACCTCGCTGTTTCCCGCCCTGAAATCGACGAGCGTCGCAACGCAGCGCTGCGAACCGCAGGGCTCGAGTGACGAGGCAGCGAGCTGGCGGCCTCGAACGGGCGTTTCGCGTGATCCCGCTGGCCAGGGCTTCGTCGAGATAGAGGGACCGGCTTCGTCGAGATAGAGGGACCGGCTTCGTCGAGATAGAGGGACCGGCTTCGTCGAGATAGAGGGACCGGCTTCGTCGAGATAGAGGGACCGGCTTCGTCGAGATAGAGGGACCGGCTTCGTCGAG
>Ga0315338_1004534_pt1 | contig 10861 bp, 9 predicted proteins | sample ASW8metaG_FD_204518 | JGI IMG/M metagenome (GOLD analysis project Ga0315338, IMG submission 204518) | Ammonia-oxidizing marine archaeal communities from Monterey Bay, California, United States - ASW #8 | ecosystem: Environmental > Aquatic > Marine > Coastal | place: USA: California | collected...
CCCTGCTCGACAGGGGCGCCGACGTGAACGCGGCGCAGGGGGACGGCATGACGGGACTGCACTGGGCGGCGAAGCACGGTAACGTCGAGATGGCAGCGATGTTGATCGGCGCCGGCGCCAACCCGGAAGCGGTCACTCGACTCGGCGAGCACACGCCGCTTCATGTAGCCAGCACGGCCGGCCATGCATCAGTAGTTAGCGTTCTTGTCGAGGCTGGCGCTGACGCGAATGCCTCCACGACGACCGGAGCCACCCCTCTGCACTTTGCGGCGGCTTCGGGCAGCGGCGAAGCGGTGGAGGTGCTCCTCGCCCGCGGAGCCGAGCCGGACGCCCGTGAACCGCAGTGGGGACAGACCCCACTAATGTTTGCCGCGGCGGCCGATCGGGTGGATGCCATCACAGCCCTGCTGGACGGCGGCGCCGCCCCTGAGATCACAGCAAAGGTGGTCGACATCTCCGCGCGAAGCGAGATGGATCAAGCGGAGAAACGTCAACGGAAAAAACGGATGGTAGCCCTCCAGGAGAGGCGGGCCCGTGGTGAGCGTGTGGACCTGACTGAACCGGTACCAGCTCCCGAATTCACACGGAATGACCTGCCAGAGCAGCAGGCAGCAGCGGTCAAAGCTGACCTGCTGGAGGAGCCCCCATGTTCTGGATGCCAGGTGGGATACCCGGACCTGGTGGGCACGTACGGCGGTCTGACGGCGCTGCTTCTTGCGGCGCGGGAGGGCCACATCGATGCGGTGCTCGCGCTCCTCGACGGCGGCGCCGATCCCAACCAGGTGAGCGCGGCCGACAACACGAGCGCGATGCTCATTGCCTCGATCAACGGGCACTTTGACCTGGCGATGTTACTGCTTGAGAGGGGTGCCGATCCGCGGCTGGCGAGCGATGCCGGAGCGACGCCGCTCTACGCTGCCCTGAATATACGGTGGGCGCCCGACGCCCGCCATCCGCAACCGACCGACTACCTGCAGCAGGAGGTGTCGTATCTGCAGTTGATGGAGGCGGTGCTGGAGGCCGGAGTAGACCCGAATGTCCGACTGACGAAGTCGCTGTGGTTCACGACGTACAACCGCGACATGTTAGGCGTTAACCGAGCGGGTGCGACGTCTTTCTGGCGGGCTGCGCATGCGCTCGACATTGAGGCCATGCGTCTGCTGCTCGCCTACGGGGCGGAGCCGAACCTCCCGACCCTAGCCGCTCGAGGCTCTGCAGCAGTTCCCGCCAAAACACCACAGAGTGGGAAACCTGGTGATGACACCGATTACTCTGGGCTCCCACCCGTTGCGATGGGGGGACCAGGCGTATACCCGATCCACGCGGCATCGGGGGTGGGCTACGGTCAGGGGTATGCCGGGAACACACACCGGCACGTCCTGGACGCCTGGCTGCCAGCGGTCAAGTTTCTCGTCGAGGAGCTTGGCGCCGACGTGAACGCCACGGATCACAATGGTTACAATCCCGTCCACCATGCGGCGGCCAGGGGAGACAACGAGCTCATCCTTTACCTGGTGGAGCAGGGCGCTGATGTGACGGCCGTGAGCCGTCGAGGGCAGACCACGATGGACATGGCGAATGGCCCTGTCCAACGCATGGAACCGTTCCCTGAGACGCTGGCGCTACTGGAGAGTCTGGGCGCGACGAACAACCACAATTGTGTGAGCTGCTGAGACGAAAGCGGCACGACCGTGACCGGGAAGAACGGGGCGCGCGGTGTTGTTGTGGCCTCGGGGCCTGGGATGTAGCCTGGCCCTACGGCTGGCGGGCTGGGGGCCGCGAGAGAGCCTAAGGTTTACGCGGATGCGTGACTTCCCCTTCGCGAGCAAGGCGTTGGCTTTCGTTGATTTGGTCTGGGGCCATCCGCGCACCAATTAGACCATGTATCTAGACTGTTACAATCCGATCCTCTCTTAGCGCTCGGCCATCAATGTCCCGATTTGGTGAACGGCGGCCTCGACCTTAAGCTCGATTCCACGCCGGCCGCGCGCGGCTGACGCGCGGGTCGGGTCGCCTGAGACACCACTGCCGTCGAATCCACCCAGTGGAGCGCGGCGGTCGTCTCGAATGTGTTCCGGAGCCACATGGAGGAGCTGCGAGGTGTCGCTGATACCGGCATGTCCGCCGATGGTGTCCGCGGTTTCACCCTGGCTCGTAAGCCATTCGCGAAATCCGTTATTGGAGTAGTAGTCCCCGACAAAGTGCACTCGGGCCGGCTCCATTGTCCACTCGGCGTTAAGTAACTCCGCTACCTGCTGCATGCCGCGCTGGTTTCCCCCGCTATCACCGATGAGCACAATGTCGGTGAAGCCGTGTACAGCCAGACTCCGCGCCGAGTACTCGACGACCTTCATGAAATACTTGTTTGGCAGCGTGATGGTGCCGGGGTAGCGCATGTGACCGGACGGAGGGTCTAGGTTGCCCTCCGGAACGTGGGTGATGACCGGAGCGACCAGCGTGTTGCCCAACTGCCGCGCGATGAGCTCCGCCGCATGATTCACGACGAACCGGTGCTCACCCAGCACCATGTGCGGACCCTTCTGTTCCGTGCCCGCGGTTGGGATAATGATCGTCGTTGTCCCGGTCTGGATGGCGTTGCGGACCTCGGTCCACGTCAACTCCTCAAGAAACATCGTATCTGGAGTCTGAGCGGATGTGGTGACCCCGGCCAGCGTCAGTGTGGCACCGAGCAAGGCAAGTCGTGGCATGGCAAGGGCCGCGATTAGGATCATGGCGCGTGTCATCGTTATCCTCCCGTTTGTCGAACAAAGGCACGCCGGTAACTGCACTGATTCAGCGCCGATTGATGCGATCTTCACGACCGCCGGTCACCAGCAGCAGCACGGCACTTGCCTGTTCGGTTTTCACAGTTTAGCGCGGAGACACCCCAGGCGTCTTGGGGTGGGTGAGTGACTGGTGTCGGTCCGACTCCTATCGGGTGCTCGTTCAAGGTGCTTCGGCAGTCAGACGTCACACCGTGATCGTACCGAGCACGTCAAGCTAAACGTCGGTCTAGATTATTGAGGACTCACGAAGGCTCCCGGTACACAAGGTTCAGCCAGGGATTAGACGAGGATTCTGTTTTGAGACACACTCGTAACACGCGCCTTTGAAGGATCATGGATTGAACTGGGAGGACTCGTGACACATTGGTCAGGCTCGCTCACCTATGTCGTTTGGATCATGACTGGAGCCATCCTCGCGCTTCGACCAAACGTCGTAACGGCACAAGACGGAGCAGTCAATGGCGAATGGTCGACCTACGCCGGCGATCTCGGTGGTACAAAGTATTCGCCTTTGGATCAGATCGACGGCTCAAATTTTTCAGAGCTTGAGATCGCGTGGCGATGGGTGTCGGCCGACGGTTCGCTGGACCTCGATGCCCTCCGAACTATCCACCCGGAACTGAGTATCCGAAATCTTAATGTCACACCTCTGATGGTCGGAGGGATAGTTTATGTCGTGACTCCTCTGCGAGTCGCAGCTGCACTCGATGCACGAACAGGCGTGCCCCAATGGCTTCACGACCCAGATGTGATCCGATCAACACGACGCGCTATCAATGGCTCTGGATACAGCTTGCGTGGTTTGGCGTACTGGGAAGATGAGGACGACACACGTGTCTTCTATGGAACACCTGATGGATATCTCATCGCACTCAATGCTGCGACCGGTGAGCCGGTGTCCAGTTTTGGGAACAACGGTCGCGTGGACCTTACGGCTGAAATTCCACGAGGTGGGCGGGGAACGACCGATCATCTGGGATTTCCATGGATCAGTGTGAACTCACCACCGATCGTAGCTCGGAACGTCGTCGTGACGCCGGTATCGATCTCAGACCAACCCGCTACGAAGGAACAACCGCCCGGCTGGGTCAAGGGAATTGACGCCCGCACTGGGGAAACCAAGTGGGTGTTCCGGACGATCCCTCAGGTAGACGACTTCGGTAACGATACATGGCAGGATGAATCGTGGCGCTATACGGGCGGCACCAACGTCTGGTCAGCATTTAGCGTCGACGACAAACTCGGCTATATTTACCTGCCAACCGGGACACCAACAAACGATTACTACGGCGGGCATCGACCGGGTGACAACCTTTTCGCAGAAAGTCTAGTTGCACTCAACGTCGAGACCGGTGAGCGCATGTGGCATTTTCAGGCGGTGCATCACGGTGTCTGGGATTACGACTTCCCAACCCATCCCAACCTGATCGACATCACAGTTGACGGACGAGAGATTCACGCGATCGCGCAGGTCAGTAAGCAAGGATTCGTATACGTGTTCGACCGTGTCACGGGAGAACCGGTTTGGCCAATCGAAGAACGCTCGGTAGAGATCGACTCGAACCTGGACGGCGAAATCCTGTCCCCGACCCAACCATTTCCCACAAAACCACGACCATTCGAGGAGCAGGGTTCATCGGTCGACCAACTGGTCGACTTCACGCCAGAAATCAGAGCGATAGCAGTCGACGTGGTCAAGAATCATCGGCTCGGGGGGTTGTTTTCACCACCCATGGTCGCCGTGGACGGTGGAATCCAGGGGACGATTCAACGACCAGCGATCGCTGGTGGCGCGAATTGGATGGGTTCGGCGGTCGATCCGGAAACCGGTGTGCTGTACGTGCCATCCGTAAACGCGTACTCGATTATGCGATATCTCACCCCGGAAGTACAAGGCGCGAACTTGAACTACACGCAGGGTGGCTTCAACACACCGTCACTCATGCCCCAGGGACTACCACTGTTTAAGCCACCCTATTCACGGATCACGGCTATTGACCTCAATACCGGTGAACACACATGGATGCAGCCGAACGGCGACGGTAACCGATATCGGAACCTCCCGATGTTGCGTGAGTTGAACTTGCCTCCACTGGGAGGTGACGGACGCGGTGGACCGGTCTTGACCCGGTCACTCCTAATTAGCGCGCTTACCACGGGTGGCACAGATGACGGTCCTCGACTGGTTGCGCGTGACAAGATGAATGGCAAGATCGTCGGTTCGGTAGACCTGCCAGGCGGAGCGATTGGTACGCCTATGACCTACATGAACGAAAATAAACAGTACATTGCATTGACCGTCGGTGGTGACGTGCCCGAGTTGATTGCTTTGGCTCTACCCTGAACCAACTCCCGCTGATGCACAGCTAACTGGTGTGACGCTAAACGGCGCTCTAATGACACCTCAGAATCTGACATACCAGAAGAAGACCTATCATTCGGGCATTGACACCCTGGTTGGTGGTCAATCGGAAGTCCCAGGTAGAGGTCGTGGGGATGTCCAAAAGGGACGCCGTTCTGTCGCATACGTGGTAGCCGCGCTTGTTGTCTGGGCACTGGCCGACGGGATCTCACCGGGGAGAGTCGTCAATCAGCGAGTCCTGGCCTGGGATGTCCCAGTCCTCGCGACCCAAACTCTTCCTGCGGCTGCGGTTCAGCAGTCTGTTGGCGACGATAACCTAGTCCAAATGCTCACGGGCCTTGTCGGTGACGAGGTGGCTCGTATGGTCTCGCGGAACCGTGGCCGGATCGGAGCGGGCCTTTTCGTCGTTGCTGTCCTCGGTGTTGCGCTGATCGTGGGACTCGTGGTTGAGATGAAGAAACGGGAAGCACGAGCCGTGGCGGCGTTGGATCGGGACCTGGCCAGAGGTCAGAAACTCCGCGACCGTGAACGAGCCCGGATGCGAGACGAGCAGCCCTGAGTCAGTGCCACTTGAGTACGGTGAGGATATTCGAGAAGTCATCGGTCCACGGCCGGATCCGGTCGGCGCCTGAGAGGTCATCCCAGTCGTTATCTTGAAAGAGGGTTAGTGCATCCGGCTCGGCCGTGAGCACCACCCAGTGCGACGGCAGCGTCCCACGTTCTCTATCAGCATCAGTGAGGGTGCGGTCGTACCGGACAACACCGACGAGCCCCACCTCTTCGGCACCACTCGCCAGGATCGGTTCGAGGTTGAGGTGCCGGTTTGAAATATGGAATGCGACGAGTCCCCGGGGTGCCAGTTTGCGGCGATAGAGCTGAATCGCTTCCCGGGTGATCAGATGAGCGGGGATGGCGTCTGAGTTGAAGGCATCCATCACGATGAGGTCATAGTGAGCGTCGGCGACCTGGGACAGGGTCTGCCTCGCGTCGCCGAGCTCGAGTTTGTACTGTGGCAAGCATTCGGCTAAGAACGAGAAGTGCCGGCGGTCGGTTGCAATTTGTACGATGCCAGGATCGATCTCATAGAACGTCCAGTGCTCGTTTGCGCGGGCGTAGCAGGCAAGAGTGCCAACGCCAAGGCCGATGACCGCAACCCGCTGCGGATGGTTGTCCATCGCAACGGCAGCGAAGATGTCGCCCGCTGGGCCGGTACGACTGTAATAGGCGAGTGGGTCCTGTCGCCGTGTGCGATCGACGGCTTGCATGCCATGCAGCGTCGTACCGTGGATGAGCTGTCGATAGTGCCCGTCGTGACTGAGCACGACGCGGTGGCTACCGAAAAAATCTCGTGCCACCAGCAACACACGGTCGCTGATGCGTATCCCGACGAGACTCACCACCAAGAGTCCGGCAATGCCGAGTCCGAATCGGATGGAACGTGGCCAAAAGGTCGCACAGATCACTAAGGGGAGGCCGAATACGAATGCAGCGTGGCCAATGGAGCCCACGGGGAGATTCATGTGCGATGCGACCCAAGCAAGGCCGGTCGCCATCAAGGCGGTGAGCAGCGGTAGAACCACGTCCAGCCGCCAGTTGCTCGGATGAATGACGCGATAATCGACCGACGGTCGCAGAAGGCAGACGAGTACGAGTCCGAGGGGATACTCTGTGGGTCCGTTGAAGATTACTGGTGCTAGGAGAACATTGAAAAGCCCCCCCAGGGTTCCGCCGGCGGCGATCCAGAGATAGAACTGCGTTAGGTGCTGGGCGATCGGACGACTCCGGGCCAGTTCGCCGTGGCACACCATGGCAGCAGGGAACAATGCCAGCAGATGCAACGGGATGAATAGCCACGCCGGTCCGGTTGCGTGTGCCACTAGTGATACCACGGGTGGTAACACGGCCACAGGGAGCAGAATGATCATCGCCCTGTGGGTGACGACGGGACGTCTGGCAAAGGTAAGGACAAAGCTGGCGAGGTAGATGGCTAACGGCATCACCCAGAGCAGCGGGACGGCCGCAACCTCCGCGCCGGTGTAGGTCGTCACGCTGAGCATCAAGCTCGACGGGACCGCTGATAGCCCTACCCAGCGCAACCGCTGTCGAGTGGATGGCTGCAAATGGTGGTCATCGTGATGTGGCACGTCGGTCCGGAGGGCCACTGCGGCTGGTCGCCACCAAACCGCGCACGCGCACGTAAGTACAAGGACACTGAGGACAGCGTAGCCAATCGCCCAGGCCTCACGCTGAACTTGCACGCCGACGAGCGGTTCGATCACGATCGGGTACATCACGAGCGCCAGGAGGCTCCCGAGGTTGCTCGCGCCGTAAAGAAAGTAGGGATCTCGACCGGCGGTGTGTGTGGTACCTGAGAACCAGCTTTGCAGAAGCGGTGTGTGCGACGCCACGACGAAGAAGGGAAGCCCCACAGTTGTCACGAGGAGTAGGAGCAACAGTAGGGTGGGATGTTCCTCGGGCGAGGGAGTCCACCCGTCAGAAACATTGACCGGCAGGAAGACCCAGGGCAGGGCGAGCAGAGCAAGGTGCAGGAGTGTTTGTCGACGTAGCCCGAGCCAGCGCACAGTTGCGTGCGCATAGAGATAGCCCAACAGCAGCGTGGCCTGATAGAAGACGACGCATGTCGTCCACACGGCCGGCGCACCCCCCTGGAGTGGCAGCAACATCTTGGCCACCATGGGTTGCACTGAGAAGAGCAGCACAGCACTCACGCACAGAGTGGATGCGAATAACCCGAGCACGTCACCCCCTCATAGGTGACACCCTGTCGTACGGGTCGCCAGGATGTGCCCTGTCGTCTTCCGGGAACGAGACGGAGAGAGATTGAAGGTTGGGTCGCAGGGCCTCAGGTCTCCGTTTCTGCCTGAAACGAAGCGGCGATGTGCGCAAAGATTTGCTCGTAGCGGAGAAAAGTTGACTCCGCCGCCGTGCAGATCAATCGATACAGTTTTTTGCCGCGGGGAAAAGAGTACTGACGTACTTTCTCCCGCGCCCCGGCGTCGGTCTGGCGATAGTGGGTCACGACGATTGGAATGGTCGTGTCGGTGATGATGGTGGAATCGAACTCGCTCGCTTCGGGGTGGCGCTCCCGGATGATGTCCATCTCGATGTTGGAAAAAACCGTGGTGATCTCCGTCGGATCCAGGCTGACACCTAATTCTGTCTCTTCCAATGTGACGTGCGCCTGACCTTGGTTGTGTTGCAGAGTGACAAGTGCCAAGTCTTGCCCCGGCGTCGTTGTCCAGCCGGCAGCTGGGAACTCGAGTGAGCAGCAATCCAGACCCGGTACACGCTGAAATGCCACCGTGGTCGTCCGCTCGTAGATTGCGGGAACTGGAGGGAGTGGCGTGCGCGTCGTCTGTGTCGTGGCACATGCGGCGACCGCAACGCTTGTGAGTACTGCCATGAGGCAGGTTCGGAAACAGAGGCCGAATCGCGGCATTGACACGGTCCTTTCTAGCGATGTCGGTCGCCCGAGATCGCCGGGTGCAGTCGTGTGTGATCACTTTCACACAGGTTCTGTGCGCGACGTCATGGTCAGTCTCGTCTTGACTGCCTACACTGACACCATTAACTGCGGATTGGTGCACAGCGGATGCGAAATACCGGTCGAGACTTCACGTTACTTCACGCTATACTGGGGCCAACTTGCCAACTCCCCAATCCAGATCCGCATGGTCACACTTTAAGCGCATTCACCCTGTGCGATCAGGCGGTGTGCGGCAGGCGTGTGCAAGGCGGCTTTGGTCAGAACACGGGCAGATTACCACTGAGTGGCTCATGATCGCTGGCACGTTGACCGCGTTTGCAATTTTCTTCACCGAAATCTCATCGGACACCCTCCATGGCCTCGTCACGTCCCTGGCGGCCAGTATTCGGACGATCGCTCCATAATGCGTGCTAAGCGTCGGCGGCGTGGGCGGTTCGGGGGTGAGCAGGGACAGGCGTTTGTTGAGTACGTCATGGTGCTCGGACTCATTAGCGCCATTATTATTGCCGTGACCGGGATTGTTGTGCCTGGATTGGCCAATCCCGTGGTTCAGTTGATCATCCACATGTCAGTCTATTTGTCGAGTAGCTAGGCAAACCGTCAACATGGGTAGAACACACTAAGGAGAGACAGCATGACGATTCATCCTCGTGACTGGTGGCTTTTAGGGCAGATCGTGGCGGTCCAGCGGGTGCGCGGAATTGGGCGGAAAGTCCGCGACCGGATTAGGTCGAGAATCAAGGACGAATCGGGGCAAACCCCGACCGAGTATTTGATGATTGTGGGCCTCATGGCCATGGTGATTATTGTGGTGTTTGTCACGTTCTTCTGGGGGAACATCAAAGCGGCAGCCACGACCTGGAGTACAAAGGCGGCGAATGCCATTCAGGGAGGCGGCATAGAGTGAAAAGGCGGCGAATGCCATTTCGGGAGGCGGCATGACCCCCTAAGTAGTGATTCTGGGGAGACGGTGGTAGTGAGCCAGAGCTGGAATGTCATATTCGGGCGGTTTGTGTTCCGGTGGTCCCGGTGGCCGTTGATGCCGAGAAGGATGCGGTCTGCCCGAGGGCAAGCGTTGGTCGAGACGATGGTCATGATGTCCTTCATCTTGCTTTTGATTTTCGGGTTCGTGCAGATGACGATGCTGATGGCGACGAAATATGTCACCAATTACGCGGCATTTGCAGCGGCGAGAACGGCCACGGTCAGTGATCCGTTTGTCTTCGTGACTGCCAAAGTGGGCACGGCTGCGACCGAGGTCATTCAGAATCTGAACTGGTGGCCGAGTCCAGTGGAGTGTACGCCGCTTGGGAACGGCAAGTGTGAGGTCGGTCCCGCTCACCGAGAGGCCGGAGACTTTGAGGGGATACCGACGAAGCTGCGACTCGGGCTAGAGGTTCGCTATCGCGTCCCCTTTGGGTTGCCCATTTTTAACGCCGTGCCAGCTGGTGGGCTCGAGGTGATCGGATTCGCTCCTGTTGCACTGCAACTTTCGGTGGAGAACACCGGTGACAACGAAGACACACTCTCCCTGGATGCATGGTTTTAACTCGTAGTGGACGGGTCATGACGACATCGCCGGATCGCTGCAGACGATCGGGTCTCTCGCGCTGTCGAGATGAGCGTGGTCAGATGACGGCGCTCGTCCTTCCGCTTTTGTTTGCGTTGGTGCTCTTTGTGGCGATGGTGGCGAATGTCGGGCAAGCGGTGAACCGGCGGATCGCGTTGCAGGTATTGGCCGACACGACCGCCTATACGGGCGGGAGCGTGATGGCCACGGGCATGAATCACCTCGCCTACTGGAATCGACAACTTCAACGCAGGTATGTCACCATTTCGAATTTAACCGCTGATTTTTTTTACACTATTGGCGTGTGTGAGGCTGCCGGCAATGGAGCGCTGACAGCAGCGAAGGCTGCTCACCACATAGTCCACACATCGTTTTGGGCCGTGAATCACGAGTTCGGAGAAGTGGTCGAGGAGAAAACAGAGGAGGTCTTCAACTTTAACCGCGCTGACCTGTTTCCGGGAGAGGCCGGGTTCGCACTTTGGCATGAGTCTGACGAGTTCAACTTGCCTGACACACCACCTTTCACTGACGAACTTGTCGCTTTGGTGAAGGGGGTTTCCGAGGGGACTGACGCAAATCACGAACGCCACGACTGGGGGAATGAGACTCTTTCTAATACCTGGGGGGTCCCGCCA
>Ga0315338_1004535_pt1 | contig 10861 bp, 11 predicted proteins | sample ASW8metaG_FD_204518 | JGI IMG/M metagenome (GOLD analysis project Ga0315338, IMG submission 204518) | Ammonia-oxidizing marine archaeal communities from Monterey Bay, California, United States - ASW #8 | ecosystem: Environmental > Aquatic > Marine > Coastal | place: USA: California | collected...
ACGTCGTCCATGTCGCCTCTAATCCGATGCACCGCCTCGGACTTCAGCGTGATCTCGAGCCCGCACCCCGCCTCGCAGAGCGGACATGTCCTGTACGCGAACCGGGTGTCATCGCTTTCGACAGCTGTCATGCAGCCATCTTTGTCGCTGCGAGTTCGCGACACGAACGCGCTGTGGTAACACCCCAAGCAACATCCCGCTCCGTTACCCCAAGCCGCTGCAGTCGGGTTGCCGTAGGCCAAGGGCGAACGCGGGGGTCAGACACCCGCGTTCGGACGCGCGTTCGGCAAACCGGGGACTGGTGCCTGGCACCTGTCCCTGAAACCCCGTACGCGTGATCGGGTCGGCTCCCACTCACTCGACCGGCGGCGCGGGGCAGAGCCTCCGTGGCGCCTGAACGGCCCCCAGAGGGACGGCATTGCGGGACGACATAGTCTCATCCGATGGAACTGCATGACAGGGTTGCGGTCGTCACGGGTGGAAGTGGGGGCATTGGGAAGGCGATGGCTGCTGCGTTTCTCGAGCAGGGTGCGCGGGCGGTGGTGCTGGCCGATCTCGACGAGGCGGCAGTGTCTGCGGCCGCGGCCGAGCTCGGGTGCGACGCGATGCTGTGCGATGTGACCGACGAAGCGCAGATCGAGCGCCTGGTCGAGTGGACCCTCGACAAACATGGCCCGATTGATCTGTTCTGTTCGAACGCTGGTGCTGGGGCAGCTGGTGTGCTGACGGATGCGCCGAATGAGTCGTGGCAGATGCAGTGGGACCTGCACGTGATGGCCCATGTGTATGCGGCGCGGGCGGTGCTGCCTTCGATGATCGCGAGGGGCGAGGGCTATCTGCTCAACACAGCGTCGGCGGCTGGGCTGCTCGCAGCAATCGGGTCTGGCCCGTATTCGGTGACGAAGGCCGCTGCTGTGAAGTTGGCTGAGTTCTTGTCGATCACTCATGGCGATGACGGAATCAAGGTTTCGGTGTTGTGCCCGCAGGGGGTGAACACGGCGATGGCACCGGCGAGCCTTGGTGATGGTCAGACTGACGGCATCATCGAGGCCGACGAGTTGGCGGCCGTGGTCGTCGAGACGCTGCGCGAGGAGCGCTTCTACGTTCTCCCGCACCCCGAGGTCGAGGAGTACGTGCGGCGCAAGGGTGACGACATCGACAGATGGCTCGGCGGTATGCGCCGGCTCCGTCGCCGCGCACTCGACGTCGCCGACGAGGGCTGAGACCCGCAAGCACGCTCATCGAATGGGCGGTACTTGACTCGAACATATGTTCGACGCGACCATCTGGAGATGTCATCGACGTCGAACCACATGCCCGCCCACGAGATCGCCCAGATCCGTCAGACCGTGGCGATGTTGCAGCCTGGCACCGACACTCAGCTGAGCCGCGAACACGTCCTTCGCATGGTCGCCGAGATCAACCGTCTCCAGAACGATCTGGTGTCGCTCACCACTGGTCTCAGAACGCTGCTCGATCAGACCGCGAGCTGACACGCCGTGGCTTGGCTCGAGTGCTCAGCCGGCGTCGGGCGCCCCACCGTCGATGCGCACGTCAGTTCCGGTGATGGGCCAGGAGGCTTCGGACACGATGTACGCGACGAGGTTCGCGATGTCGCGTGGTTCTGGCACTCGGCCCACCAGGTTCGGGAACAGCTCAGCCGCAGCCCAGGGACTGAGCACAGCATCCCAGTCGCCGGTGACGCCGGCTCTGGCGGCCTGGCGTTCGACGACTTCGCGCATTTCGGCGGTGGCGATGATGCCGGGGCTGACGAGGTTGGCGGTGATGCCCGACCCGCTGAGTTCCTTGGCGAGGCTTCGAACGATGGCAGGTAGCGCTGCCTTGGCTCCGTAGTAGTCGGGGTTTCTGACGCCAGGCATCATTGTGCCGACGGTGCCGAGGAACACGATGCGTCCCCAGCCGAGTTCGCGCATTGCAGGTACGGCGAGGTCGGTGAGCCGTGAGGCTTGTACGACGTTGCGCTCCCAGGCGTCATGCCAGCGTTCGCCGTCGCCGCTGCCCCACTTCGTTCCGACGGGCGTGCCGTAGTTGTTGACCAACACGCTGACGTCGCCGAGTCGTCGTGCGGCATCGAGAACTGAAGCGGCTCCGTCGGCTGTGGTCAGATCGCCAACGGCTGCTGCTGCGACGCCGCCGGCGGCTTCGATCGCGGAGATGACTTCGTCGCACTGTCCGGGTTCCCACCCGTGCACGGCGGTGGGATGACCTGCCTCAGCAAGCCGTTCTGCAATGGCAGATCCTGTTCCGCGATGGCTGCCGGTGACGAGAGCGACTCTCGTTGACGTGGTCAGGGGATCCTCGCCAGCGTCAGTTCATCACTTGGCGTCGGCAACATCCGGATACAGGTGTTCGAGGGTGCCAGGCTCGATCTTGCAGGTGTCGATGTAGGAATCGACATCGTCCTGTTTGAGACGGATCACACGGCCGAACCTGTAGGCGGTGAGATCGCCTTCGTCGATGAACCGGTACAGCGTTCTCGGCGTGATGCCGAGGCGTCGAGCAGCCGCAGCCGTCGACAGCCAGTTCACTTCTTCGGTCATGACGGTCATGTTAGTCCCTCTCATGCTGTCTCACCACATCTCGGCCAGCACTCACTCGAGCGTGAATGTGCTTCGTTCCGCGATGGGTACGGCACTGCAGTCCTCTTCGACAGCTCCGGCCGCCACCTTTCGTGTTGTTTGTTGGAGCCAAGTCCATCATCGACCATCACGTTCTGTAGCTACTTTCGAGTATTCCATTATTTTTCATGTCATGACTCGCGTCACTTGACCACCGTGGGTAGTTGTCACTACGGTGCTCGCCCATGGCCACGGTCACAGATCCGGTGGGTAGTACCGGCACACAGTTCGATTCCGATGCGACGAGCCCATCGCGCATCATCAGACCTCGCCGGGCATGGCCGGGAAGTCGCGCGACTGTCGGCGGATTGCTCGTTGCTCTCGCAGCGATCGGACTCTTCTCGGCATTCCAAAGTGCCAGCGCTGGCCCGGAGACACGCTACGTCGTGGCCCGCGCCGACATCGCTCCAGGAACCATCCTCACCGCAGAGCACCTCGGAACTCAGGCAATGGAGCTTCCTGATTCGCTTGGCCAGCGGGCATTCGCCCTCGGTGAAGAGATTGACCTACTCGGAGCCGTGTCGACCCAGGCCATCAGCGCCGGCGAACTCGTCCAAGTGAGCGACGTACGCGGTGGCAACGGCGCGTCGGCTGTCGCCGGGTTCGAAGTGAGCTTCAGAGTGAACGCCGATCGGGCCGTCGACGGATCGCTGCGGGCGGGCGAGACCATCGACATCATTGCCACCCTCGGAACCGGCCAGAGCGCTCCGACGCAACTCGTTCTCCCTGCGATTCTCGTGCTCAACGTGTCGCGCAGCGACGAACCAGGGCTCGCCGGCCAGCAGCAGGTGATCACCGTGGCGCTCGACGATCGCGACCACGCCCTCGCGATCGCTGCGGCAGCCGACAAGGGCCAGCTGACGCTCGTCCGAACGAACGACTGACATGCCAGCCGATCGATTTGTCGTGCTCGGCCTCGGGTCGGTGCGTTCGGTGTGGACACGCGACGTCACGAGCTGGGCCATGTCGGGCGCGATCGCTGTCGATTTCGTCAAGTGCGTGTCGGTCGAAGAGTTGAAGGCGCGGCTTCGAGGCGGGCGAACACATTCGGTCGTGCTGTGCGATGGCTCGGTTCCTGGACTCGACCGCGATGTGTTCGCGCTCGCGGCCGAGTTCGACACGGCAGTCATCGTCGTCGGTGAATCGGAGCGCGATTGGGAAGAGCTCGGCGCAGCCGGTCGCCTTCACGAGATCTTCGGCCGAGAGGACCTTCTGAGGTCGCTCGAGGCGGTGGCCAAGCCGGTCAGGCGGGGCGAACACATCGAGCTGATCCCCGAGATCGCCGACGACGCCAGTCCGTTCAACGCGCAAGTCGTTGCGGTCACCGGTCGCCAAGGGAGCGGGGTTTCCACCGTGGCAATCGCGCTCGCGCAGGCGTTCGGATCGTCGGGCAGGATGGGTGGTCTGGTCGTGTTGGCCGACCTTGCCCTCGACGGCGATCTCGCCATGCTCCACGACGCCACCGACATCGTGCCAGGCGTTCAGGAACTCGTCGATGCGCATCGCACCGGTCGACCGTCGAACACCGAGATCCGTTCGATGACGTACGCAGTTCCCCACCGCCGATACGACCTTCTCCTTGGGCTCCGTCGCCACCGCGACTGGGTCACCCTGCGACCACGGGCATTCGATGCGACTCTCGACGGACTTCGAAGGAGCTATCGGATGGTCGTCGCCGACATCACCGCCGACTTCGAGGGTGAGGACGCCTGCGGTTCGGTCGACATCGAGGAGCGCAACATCGCGGCCAGGGCCACAGCAGAGACTGCCGACCTCGTCGTGGCCGTCGGAACACCGACCCTCGCTGGCATTCACGGGCTGGTCAGAACGATCGACTCGCTCATCGAGCTTGGGGTCAGAAGCGAGAACATTCAGCCGGTCATCAACTTCGCTCCTCGATCGCAGCGGGCTCGGGCCGATCTCGCTCGGTCGGTGGCTGAGCTCGTGAACTCTGACGATCGCGCCAACTTGGCTTCGCCAATTCATGTGCTCGAACGGCGCAACCTCGACGATGTTCACCGCAATGGCACACCGATGCCAGAGAGTGTGTGCTCTCCCCTTCTTGGTGCGATCGAAGCTGGCCTGCGACGCGAGCTGACGATGGCCGGCGCCCAGCCCAACGTCGACGACCTCACGCCGGTGACACCAGGCTCGTTGGGCACCGTCACTCCCGACTGAAGCCAAGAACGGGCGCCTGGGCGCGCAGAACAGGCGTCAGGAAGCCCAGCAACGGCGATGTTGGCTCAGGGAGCCCACGTATGGGTGCAGCTGGACGAGGCGCTGATGCCGTCGCCGTCGACGAGGGTGACCTCGACGGTGAACGTTCCCGGCGTGTCGTAGACGTGCCAGAACGCACCGGTGAGTCCGCTGTCTTCGAGGCGACTGCCGAAGTCCTTGCCGTCGCCATAGTCGATCGAGATGCTGCCGAAGCTGCTGTAGGTCTCAGTGTGATCGAAGTTTGCGCGATATCGCGCCTGCGTTTCGGTTTCGGTGCCCGGACAGGTGATGGTGATGGTGGGGTCGCCAGGCTGTGGTTCGCGAACGATGGTGGTTGTGGTCGTGATGACCGTCATTTCGGCAAACACGGCGTCGCGGAGCGCTGGCCCTGCTGTCTCGAGCGTCAGGCGGTCGGCGACGCCTGTCTGTGGAATGCCCATCTCACTCTGGAAGTCGAGCGTGGCCACTTCGGTTTGCGGGCCGAAGAATCCGTCGACGTCGACTTGTGCGCCACGGTCAGCGAGAAACTGCTGCCAGACGCTGACTGCGGCGTTTGTCCACTCGCGGCGAACGTCGTCGATTGTTGTCGGTGTTGTCGCTGCGCCGACCGCCGTCGTCGTGGTGGTCGCGGAGCCGGGGGCAGCCGTTGTGTCGGCTCCAGGCACCGTCGTGGTCGAATCGCCTCCGGCGTCGGTAGCCGGATCGTCGCCGCCACCACAGGCGGTGGCCGTCAGAACGATCGCGGCCGTTATGGCTAACGCTCGGATTGCCCACGTCACAGGTGTTTCACCCCTCAGAATCACGTCGGCAACGCTAACTCAGGAATCGGGTGAACACCATAGGTGGTCACCTGATGTGACTTCGGACACTGACCCGACAACGATTTTGGCTCAGATATAGGTTTGTTTCCACCGGGTCCGACGTCGGTCGAGGGGAACCAGGGCGGACGGATGGGTCCACAACATGAGGGGAATCTCATGTACATCGGAATGAGATGGACCACGTCAAGTGATCCGGCAGCGACTGCTGCGCTGGTGACAGCGGCGGCCGCGAAGCTACGAGACGACTTCGGCTGGAACGCCGTAGCCGCAACGTCACTCACAGGAACCTCTGGACGCTTCGGCGTGCTGAGCCTCCACGACTCGCTCAGTGAGCTCCTGGACAGACGGTCGGCCGTTGCCGCCGACCCCGGCTTCGGTGAGATGTTGAGCAAGGCAGCTGGGCACACCGTTGCCGGTTCCGGAACGGATTTCGTCATGCGCGTGATCCACGGGGACCCTGGCGGCGGAGAGGGTGACCTCCTGTTCTTCAGGGGTGTCTACGCGCAACCTGGCCATATTCAGGACTTGGCTGCCGCAGCGGCTGGAATCGCCGAACACACCGCTTCGGTCCATGGAGTGAATGCCACGGTCTCCACCAGCGTCGGTGGCGACGGCGAGGGGGTTCTGTACTCAGTGCGGATGCAGAGCGGCGACGATCTCGAGCAGTTCGGAGATGCGCTGGCAGCTGATGAGTTGGTGATGAAGATGATTGCTGACTCGGCTCAACACGGCGCTGGGATGCAGGACCGCATCATCAGGATTTTGCCCTAGGCCGGTTGATCCTTGGGTTCGCTGGGCGGCGGTGCCGTCCAGCGGCTCTTGGGTTCGAACACAGTCTCGAGCGCTGCGAAGTCGGGCGCATCGTGTCCATATGGAGTGGCGATGAACCACTCGGTGCCGAATCGCGCTCTGAAGCCTTCGACGGCATCTTCGCCGCCATCCCAGTCCTCGGGAACTTGTGACTGATGGTGCATCAGCGCCTCGACCTTGCGTCGGAGCCACTGCTCGCCTTCGACGAAGTGGGTGAGGTCGGCCTCAGCTGCAGCAAAGTCGGGGTCGAGCGATCCATCGGCATCGGGCAACGAAGCGAGGTACTCGCGGTTGTAGGTGGCGTCGAGCACCCACGGGCATGCGTCGAGCGTCCCGAACGCGTGCGCAACGTGATGCACCTGCGCGTGATCGGGGTGGCCGTACGTGCCATTCGAGTCGTACCCGACGATGACCGACAGCTGCTCGCCGGTGAGTTCTCCAGCGATCTGGGCCGCGACCGCCTTCGGGTCGGCGTTCGAGAAAGCATCGGCATTCTCCGTCGTCTCAGTGCCAGCCATCCCAGAGTCGGCGTACGGCAACCACACGACCCGGGCCACGCCGAGGTCAGAACAAGCAGCTTCGGCTTCTCGTACCCGACGATCGCCGAGCGACTCGCCATCGAGATCGGCGTTGGTCTCGCCAGCATCACCACGAGTGCCGTACACAGCAATCGTCCTGAAGCCGGCGTCGGCCGCCTTGGCCATCGTTGCCCCGGTGAGGATGCATTCGTCGTCGGGGTGCGCGTGCAGAAACACGATCGTGTCACTCATCAGATGAACCGTACCGAGCGTCGACCCGTTCACGAGCGGGCACGGGCAGACAGCTCAGAAGTGGGGTCGCCACCACTCGTCGACGCGCGTCGCCCCCTGGCGACTGAGCATCACGCGCAGCCAGATCCCATTGTCAGCGTCAGGACACCGAACGATGGCGGAGCGAAGAGACGGACTTGGGGCGCCTCGCTGCGCTCCATGCCGACTCCGCTGCTGACGTAGATCGCTTGGCCGTCAAGGTCGTGGAGGCCACCGGCACCGATCGATCGAGGTATGCCACTCGCGATCGACAGGGGCCCGATGCCTGGAATGACGATCTGGCCGCCGTGAGTGTGGCCGGCAATGACGAGATCTGCCGCGCCGCCCATTCCGATGGCGACGTCGGGTCGGTGCGTCAGCACGATCGAGACCGTGTCATCGGCCACGTCGGCGAGTTCAGAGAGCATTCGGACAGCACCGTCGGCGTCCCACTCGAGCTCATTTGCGCCGAGTGCTATCCGGCGATCCCCGACTTCGAGCATCACGATGTCGTTCACCAGCAGCTGCACCGAGGACCCTTCGATCATCCGCTGTGCGTCCTCGACGCTGTCGACGTCGCCATCGGCGAGAAACACGCCGTGCGGTGCGTGAAGGCCGGCGAAGAAAGCTCGAAACCCGTCGATTTCGTCTCTGAGCGAGCTCCCCTGCTGCATGTCTCCCGCGATGACGATGAGATCGGGGTTCTCGGCCATGATCCGATCGCGAACGCTCAGCTCGTGTTCGGTGATCCGCGGAGTCTGGATGTCGGCGAGTACGCCGATGACGATGTCATCGTCACCGCTCCGCCCACACGGAAGCTCGAGGGTCACACGCTCGGTCTCCACCGAGAACGGCGCGATGTGCGTTGCCCAGATACCAACCGAAGGCGGTACGAGCAGTCCGACAGCGAGCACTGCCGTCCCACGTGTCACACCGAAGCCACCACGGACCATCGCAAACCCGATGATCGCAGCAAGAAATGCAGGTCCCGCTGTTGCGGTGACGTACGCGAAGTGAAAGAGACCGAACACGCTTTCCGTCCAAACAACAGCCACGGCTCCCGCCATGCCAGCCGCGATGGCCCCGCCGAAGGCGAAGTCTCGGAACCTGATTTGGTCCCCGCCACGCTGGGCCGCCAACACCGCGGTGACGACCGCCCAACCGGCAGCCGTGAGAATCGTCACTTCGTTCAAGAACATCGGAGCCATGATCGCTGAACCCTGCGCCAAACATGCGTCGCGCGCTCACACGAATGCGTTCCGCGGAACGCCAGTTCCCACAGCACGTGAACTAAAAGATGATGTTTCATGATATTTCGACCATCATCACCACACTATTGACCACACACTGCGTTCGCGAATAGCGTACGCGGCATGGTGATGAGGGTTGCGCTGGTGGACGCGCGCTGCAAACAGTGACGACGATCAGCCCGCTTGCTGAGATCGAGCACGCCGTTCAGTCGCGAGCAAAGGATCTCGCGCTCGATCCATCGCTGCCGGAGGGTGCACATCTCCTCACGAACCTCGTTTCGGAAGAGGTTCAGCGCTGGAGCCTCGACTACAAGCGCGGTCGCCGCGAGTTCGACCTCACCGATCCCGACGGCGTCGCAGAGCGAGTCAACCGAAATCTCACGGGCTATGGCCCGCTGCAACCACTCCTCGACGATGACGACGTCTGGGAGATCATGGTCAACGCGCCCGACACGATTTTCGTGAAACGTCACGATGGGCCGAGCGGGTACCACGACGAGGTCTTCCACGACGACGACCACGTCCGTCGCACGCTCACGAAGATCATGGACGATGCCTCGTCAGCACATAGAACACTCGACCCAACCGAAGGTCTCCAGGACGCTCAGCTCGACAACGGCGCTCGTCTCCACATCGTCCACAGCGACGTTGCCAAGGGCGGCCACATCATCTTCAACATTCGCAAGTTCACGGGTGTCGCGTTCCGGACTCTCGGCGAACTGGTCGAGGTCGGCACGTTGTCGACGGCTGTCGCCGGCCTGCTGCGAGCCGCCGTTCGGAGTCGGGCGTCGATTCTGTTCGCAGGATCGCCAGGCACCGGCAAGACCACGCTGTTGTCATGCTGTGCTTCCGAACTCGACCCGAGCCTCAGGGTTGTCGTTGCCGAAGAAGTGTTCGAGGCCGACGTGCCGCTGCCGAACGTCGCATCAATGCAGACCCGTCCAGCGAGAGCCGAGCGCGACGCAGTCGATCTTCGACGGCTCGTCGCCGGCTTTCTCCGCATGGCGCCCGATGTCGCGATCGTGGGCGAGGTTCGCGACCGCGAAGCTCTTCCTCTCCTGCTCACCTTGTCGAGTGGCGTCACCGGATACACCACCATCCATGCTGGCTCGGCGCGTCAAGCTCTGACGAGGCTCCGCTTCATCTGCCAGCTGTCGGACACCTCGAACGAGTTGCCGATGGCTGCACTCAACAGCCTGGTGAGCGAAGCGATCGACCTAGTGGTCCACCTCGAACGCACCTCTAACGGCGTAGAGGTGACCGAAGTCCTCGCAGTTGAAGATCTCGCCACCGGTCTCGATGGCATTCAGTTCACAGCGACCACGCTCTTCGACCGCTCTGGTCCTGGCAACAGGGTCGCGTGGACCGGCGATCACCCGATCCGGCTCGGCCGCAGGCTGAACAACGGCGGGCACAACGTGACGGACCTCCTCGGCGGCCTGAGCGAGGTCGCTCAGTGAGCGCGCTGATCTTCACGATGTGCGGCGCCGCTGGCGTCTTCTTGCTCTATTCGCGGTTCGCATTCGATCGTCGAAAGCTGATCACTTCGCGCTCCACCGCGAGGGCGAGATCGGAGCGTCAACGCGCCTCCGACTGGCTGGCGCAGGCTGGTCTGGTCGACGTCCGCTGGCGCGAGTTCGCGGCAGTGTGCGCGACCTTGTTCGCGGTGACGTTCCTCGTCACCTTTGCCGTGTTCGGCGGTTTCATTCCCGCGGTGATCGGCGGGATCTTCGCTTCGACGTGGCCGCTCCTCGCGTATCGCCAGAAGCGAGCGAGGCGCGTCGCCCTCGCCCAAGAGTCATGGCCGCGGATGATCGAGGAGATCAGGATTCTCACTGGCTCGGTCGGTACATCGATTCCGCAGGCGTTGTTCCAAGTCGGTCGCCGGGCACCCATCGAGCTCAAACAGGCCTTCGACCTCGCTCATAGCGAGTGGCTGTTGTCGACCAACTTCGAACGCGCGATCAGCGTGTTGAAGTCGACCTTGGCCGATCCGACAGCAGACGCGGCATGCGAAACGCTGCTGACCGCTCACCAGATCGGAGGCGTCGACCTCGACCGACGGCTCACGGATCTGGCCGAGGACCGTCTCGCAGACGTCCAGGGTCGCAAGGATGCTCGTGCTCAGCAGGCGGGAGCCAGGTTTGCGCGCGCGTTCGTTCTGATCGTGCCGATCGGCATGGCGTTCGTTGGTCTCACAATCGGCGACGGACGAGCCGCCTATCAAACGTCGGCCGGACAGGTCGCCGTGGTCATCGGGCTCCTGCTGATGACGGGCTGCTGGCTCTGGGCAGGGCGAATGATGGTGATCCCCGCAGAGCAGAGAGTGTTCTCCG
>Ga0315338_1004536_pt1 | contig 10860 bp, 14 predicted proteins | sample ASW8metaG_FD_204518 | JGI IMG/M metagenome (GOLD analysis project Ga0315338, IMG submission 204518) | Ammonia-oxidizing marine archaeal communities from Monterey Bay, California, United States - ASW #8 | ecosystem: Environmental > Aquatic > Marine > Coastal | place: USA: California | collected...
TTCATCTGCTGATTTTAATTCTTTTATTGAAATATTTTTTACATTTGTTTTTAGATTCAAGTCTTTACTAAATGTCAAAATTGACTTTCTAGTAATTCCGTCTAATGCTGATGCGCTTAATGGTGGAGTAACTAATGTATTTTTTTTAATAATGAATATATTTTCACCAGGTGCCTCACTAACATATCCATTTTTATCTAAAAGAATTGCTTCATCAAACCCACGTTTTTTTGCATCTTGTGTGGCTAGAATTGAATTAAGATAATTTCCACCCATTTTTGCTTGTGTTGGTGTTGATTCATCATTGAATTTTCTCCAAATAGAAATGCATGCAGTAATTCCATTTTTGTTAAATAAATCACCAAATGGAAATGAAAAAATTGCAATATGTGTAGGAGCTTTTTTTGTTACGTGAAGATTGATTCCATATTGACCTACAAAATAAAATGGTCTAATATAGCATGATTTTTTTATCTTATTTTTACGGCAAAGACCAATTATTGCTTTTTTAATTTCTTTATCTGTAAATCTTAATGATATATTATAATATTTGCCAGAATTTCTGAATCGCTTTATGTGATCATCTAGTCTAAAAATAAATAAATTTTCAGCATTCCAATAGGCTCTAATTCCTTCAAAAATTGATGTACCATAATGAATTGCATGGCTTGTTACAGGAACTTTGGCTTTATCATGCGTTAATAATTTACCATCAAACCAAATGTATTTTGAAATATTTACCATTAGATTTTCAAATTACTTCTATAATTAATCTATTTTGAATTATATCCTTCTCTTGGGAACTTCATTCCAGCTATTCTCATAGTTTTGTCTTCAGATGAAGCAAAATTTTCAACAATACTCCAATTCTCCTTAATTATTTCTGCAACTTGTTTAGGTACATTTTTTTCCCATCCAGATTTTTTTGAACTTACTGCCTCATACATATCAGTTTTTACTGATGTTGCAGAAATTTCTTTTCTAGTACCAACTTTTGGTTTTAATCTGTATAGTTTTAATATTATTCCTTCAGCTTTATCACCAGTGTATGTATAGTAATCATCGTCAATTCCATTCAGAATTTGTTTTCGTAATTCCCATGATTTTGGTGTAATTAATGGTGGAAAATATTTTTTGAATGGAGCAAAAAATGTATAATTTGATGAAATTTTAATACTGTTCCCAAACACGGCTTCTAACATTTTTTTTCGTATATCATAACTAAACGGGAAACTCTTGCTATTGATCTCTGCCTCTTGTTTCAAAAACCTAACAGGCATTACTACAATTTGATCCTTTTCCATTAACAATTCGTTAATTATTTCTATATGTGCATTAGTTACAGGGTTCAAATGTGCAAGATAAATCCCTGTAGGCATACGTAGAATATTTTTTTGTAGTATTTCAATGCTTGATAGTTTTTTTACAAGTTATTGTATTGCTAAATCTTAAAATTTGAGCTATTTTAGGTTAATTTAATGCCTGAAGAAGAAAAGGAAAAAAAAGTTGAAGGACCAACATCTGTTTCCGAAGCTGAGGCAGAGGCTGCTAGAGCAAAAGCAGAATTAGATCAAGCAAAAGAAAAAGCATCTGAACCTAAAAGCAAAGCAAAGCCAGAATCAATTTCTGATGCAGTTCAAACATCAAAACAGTCAGTTACATCAGCAGAAGCAGTTGCAATTGCCGAAGCTGCATATGCACAGTCACAAGCTAAGTTGGAAGAGGTAAGGAAGGCATCAGAAGCAGCATGGGCGGTAGAATATGAAAAAGCAAAGGCATCAGTTGTAAAATCTGAGGCTAGTGAATCTTTTACTGATAAACGACAAAGAGAGCGGATATTTAGACGAGAGATGGGAGAGCCAGAATTTTTCTATAATCAACAAATACTTGCTCCACCAAGACCTGTTCTTACGCAAAATGAAGCAGAGGAAATTTCAAGAAAGGTCTTAATCCCAACAGATCAAACTCCAAAATATGAACCAACAAATATTCTTAGTCCTGAATTTTTTGGTGCATCAAACTATGAAACTGGCATAGATGATCTTACAGAAGAGACAAAACAAAAACTTGAACGATTAAAAAATGATCCCGATGCAATTCCTGCTGATATAGAAAGAGCAGAAAAGGATCTAAAATACATGGAAAATTTAATTAATAATTTTAATTTTGGAATGAATGTTTTTCGAACAGCAAAAGGTGGAAGGGAAAAACTACGGGAATAATGGTGCAGTAAATTGGTAGAAGAAAATTTTGTTCTCATAAATGCAAGAATAACTTTCAAAAATATTCCATTGCATAAATTAGCTCATTTTGCATTCAAAGATGTTAATGTAGCACGAGAATCATTCATGAAAATCAATGATGTTTCAGAGTGTGTGATTATTCAAACTGCAAGTAGAGTAGAGGCATACATTGTAATGAATAGACCAAAAGGCGATATTCCAGATGGAAGAAGACTTGATGGACAAAATCTTGTCATAAATAAAATACAAGAAACTTGGATTGCAAATTCAGAATTAGAACAATGGGACATTGAACATTTTGATCAAACATTTGAGGTATATGTTAACACACAAGTTTATGAACACTTGCTTAGATTAGCAACTGGTTTAGATTCAATTGTAGTTGGCAAAGAGGAAATCCTAAATGAGATCAAAGAATCAATCCAAACTGCAAGAGAAACAAAACACTCTGGTACAATATTAAATAAATTATTTGATAGTGCAAATAGAATTGCAACTACAATCAGAAATTCTTCCAAAGTTGGTGAGAATACACTTTCAATTGGTGAAATAGCCGTTAAAATGGCCGAAGAAAATGCTGGTATCGATGGCAAGAAAAAAGTTCTAATGATTGGTACAGGCGAAATTGCAGGTATGGTTGCAAAAACTATGAAGAAAAAAGGATATGCATTTGATATCACAAGTCAAATAATCGAACGTGCAACTGATTTCTCAAAAATTTTGGGTGGGAATCCTGTAGACTTTTTGGATGTTTTAGCTGGATTTGATAAATATTCAATAATTATAATCGCAACTACTGCTGATTACTTCATTATTACATATGATAAGATAAAACGAGTGATGAACAACTACAAAAAAGGCATGCTTCTTTTGGACATTTCAGATCCTAGGGCAGTTGAGGAAACTGTTACTCAAATTCCTGGAATCAAATTACTTTTCAGGGATCAAATTACTGAGATGGATGATGAAAAGTTAATGGACGCATTAAAGAAAAAGGTCTCCACTGTAGAAGGTCTGATCGAAAAAGAAGTACCAATTTTAGAAGCAGCAATGAAAAATCTTGCACCACAACCAACTGTGAAAGATGTTGCTGCAAGTGTTGACTCTATTCGTGAGAGAGAGTTACAGAAGGCTCTGGCAAAATTAGGTCTAAAAGATAAGAAAAGAATTCAGATTATTGAAGAATTAACAAAATCCGTTGCAGAAAGTATAGTTTCTGTCCCAAGTACGGTTCAGGCAAATGTAGCAGAACAAGAATCAAAATAGTTTCCTACGTTAATATACTGTCAAAATTTTCGCAAAAACATGGTTAAAGTTGTATGTCATGATTATGGATATGACTGTGATTTTACGGTGACTGGCGAAGTTGATGAGGTTGTAGAAAAATATAATCATCATAGTGAAGAAGAACACGGCATAGAATATGTCAAGGAGGATCTGCAGCAAAGATTTATGGAACTAGAAACTTTTCAATAGCTCAATTTTAGAATTAAATTTTCAAAACATTTTGACAAAGCTATATATCTTGTTCTAAGTGAATTGAATCATAATGGCAAAATTCGTATGTAGAGACTACGGATATGACTGTGATTTTGTTACTGAAGGTACAAATGAGGAAGTAAGTGCAGCATTTGGAAAGCATTCAGAAGAAGAGCATGGAATTGAGTATTCCAAAGAAACACTAACAAAATTTATGCTAGATAATAACTACTAAATTTCTATTTTTTTAATTTTGGTTATCCGTATGATTCAAACTTTACAGAAAAGTTTCCATTTTCATCTTTATCTTTTTCTATTCTGAATCCAGCAGGCTTTAAAAAGTCCATACAGCCATCAACTGTTCCTTGCCATCCACAAACATAGAAAATTGTATTCTCAGGAGTAACTTTTTCACCAACCATATCTTCAAGAGGAGACGTTCCACTGCTCTTTGGTCTCAAAAATGTCTCGACTCTACCAGTTTGACCTTTCCATGATCTGTTAAACCATTCCTGTGGTCTGCTAATTGCTGCACCATATCTAAAGTTCCATCTGTCTCTACCTCTTTCCTCACTTTCTATTTCTAATGAAGTAAATTCATTTTTGAAGCTTAATTCATCAACATAGCTTGAACCATGTAACACTACAACTTCTCTTTTGTCACCTACATCATGAAGATGTCTGGCAAATGCCAAGAATGGTGCAATTCCGGTACCACCACCTAGACAAACAATTCTTCTATTGTCTGGTTCACCATTAGGTAATGTATCACTAATTAAGAGAGCATTTCCAGTTGGTGGAATAAAAGATACTTCATCACCTACACCTGCATTAAATAATGCAGTTGTTACACGACCTGGAAGTGGTTTACGTACCCATCTAATTACAAATTCATAATATTTTTTATTTTCAGGATGTGATGCAAGTGAATATGCTCTACGAACAATTTTATTATTCTCAGAAGGAATTGGCATTCCTAATGTAAGAAATTGACCTGTTTGAAAATCTGGAATAATTCCATCATCTGGAACAACTCTGAAAATACATAGATCTTCTTTTAATAATTCAATATACGAAATTTTTCCTTTCTTGTCTATTGCCATACTCGTTACAACTAGAATAACCCGTTAATAAATATCGCCATAATGAGTCCTACCTAATGCAAATTTTATAAATTAAGTTAAATGTTGGTTCGCATTTACAAAATTTGTTTCATTCTAACCGTATGAAATGGGCCGGTCGTTCAGCCTGGTAGGATGCGCGCATGGCATGCGTGAGGTCAAGGGTTCAAATCCCTTCCGGTCCACCATTTTAATATTTTTTCAAACTCACCATCATCTTGTTTTTCTAATTCCTGTTTTTCTAACGCAGATAATTTTTCTTCTATCAAATACAATGCAAATGCGGCGCTTTTTTTTGCCTCAATGTTATCATCAAAAATTCCATCATGAATTTCTTTTTTGGCTTGTTTTGCTCTAAGATGTCCTAATGCCCCAAAAGCACATGATCTAACCATACCACTTGTATCTTTTGTTAAATCAATTAGAGAATCTATAGAGTTTACATTACCTCTATTTGCCAATATCAAAGCAGAAAAACCTCTAATGTTTTTTGATTCAACTGTTAGGCTAGAAATTAAAACCTCTGAGATATTGTTATCATTTAGAAATAATGAACTAAATGCTTCCCCTCTAACGCGAATTTCTTTATCATCTAATGCAGAGATAATTTGCCTAATTATATTAGAATCTGTAATTTTGGTTAGGTTTGATAACAAAGAGATCTTTCTATTTTTATCATTTTTATTGAGAATTTCAGATATTTCTCTTGTTGTAAAATCCATACTTTTCATATCTAGGGGTGAATAAATGCTTGAATAAGTACTTGAATTCAAAAAAAATCTTAGATTTAAATTATACAAAAATGGTTATGCATTTATGTCAACCGAACAAAGAGATACAGTTTACATCGGTAAGAAACCAATTATGGCATACGTAACTTCTACGTTAATCCAATTGGCAAATTTACCTACAGTTAGCATCAAAGCACGAGGAATGACAATTGGTCGTGCTGTAGATGTTGCACAGATAATTTCTAGAAAGACCGAAAATGCAGGATACACCATTGGTGAGATTCGCATTGGCTCTGAAAGCTTAGAGTCACAGGACGGAAGGACAAGAAATGTTTCAACAATTGAAATCGAAATAAAGAGAAATCAATAATTACTCTTTACTAGTTTTCTTTTTATTTTTCTATTTAGCATATTTATTTTCTAGTTTTCTATATTTTGATAATTCAACAATATCGTTAAATTGATCAAATTTTACTAGTTTTTCTTTTAATTTTTTTGTGGTTCCTTTATTTTTTAATTCTTGTAGTATTTTTACTGTTGCAAACGTATTTGCATACAAAATTGATAGTGGATATAATACAATTTTGAAGCCCATTTTATGAAGTTTGGCTGCTTCTACAATTGGTGTAGCACCTCCCTCAATCATGTTTGCAACAAGTGGAGCTCTGATTTCATTTCCAATTTTTTTCATTTCATCAAGTGATTTTGGTGCCTCTACAAAAATCACATCAGCACCAATTTTTTTGTAATATAATCCACGTTCTATTGCTTTATCCAAGCCTTCAGTTGCTCTAGCATCAGTTCGTGCAACTATAATGAAATCTTTGTCATTTTTTGCATCTATTGCAGAGCCAAGTTTTTCTGCATATTCTTCTTTTGGAATTACATCTTTTCCTTTCATATGCCCACATCTTTTTGGCCATTTTTGATCTTCAAGAAATATTCCTGACACTCCTGCATTTTGTAACTCTTGAACTAGTTTTCTTACAGTTAATGCATTACCATACCCTGTATCAACATCTACAATCAATGGAACAGAAATTGCATTTGAAATTCTTCTTGCATTATCTAATGTTTCTGTGGCTCCTATGAATCCATAGTCTGGCATTCCTAGTAATGACGCTGATGTACCATATCCAGTTTGAAACATTGCATTAAATCCTATTTTCTGTGCAATTTTTGCAGATATTGCATCATATACTCCAGGAATAACAAGGGGAGATGTCTTACTATTAATGAGTTTTCTAAGATTTTTCATGAATTTTAGTTATTGATGTTTTATTTATCAATTAATCTACTTGGCTTTTTTACCATCATCCTTCATCATATCACTAACTTTTTCTAATTCTGATTCCAGAAATTTCTTGTATTTCTCAACTTCATGATTTGTCATGTTACTGGCATTTGAACTCAACAAATTACCTAGAATAGTGACTCGCTCTAAAATATCCATTCCCATAAATTTGCCCATATCCATTAGTCGCATCATTGTGTTCATCTGCTGCTGCATATTCATTTTCCAATTCTTCAGATCAGTTAGTATCGTAATTCCCTCATCTGTAATCTGATACTTTCCATTTTTACTTTCTTCAATCAAACCTTCATCTAATAATCTGCCAAGTAGTGGGTAAATTAGTCCGGGTGATGGCTTCCATTCTCCAGAACTTGCTTCAACTGCAGAATCAATAATCTCTTTTCCTGTATGTGGTTGTTCATTCAATTGTTGTAAAATGTAATATCTAGAAAATCCTCTTGGAATTGCGCTTCCAACTCTTTGTGTCCATTCTCTAAACATCACTAGTGATATCGCTAGCGATATATATTAATCATTCGATCGGCACAAAATGTATTATGATACATAAGTAACCAATTTGGAGATGAAACATTAGACATGACTGAATCAATAGAGTATGATCTGATAATTGCTGGTTCTGGACTTGCTGGTCTAAGAGCAGCAATTGAGGCTGCACAAAAAAATTCAAAATTAAAAATTGGTGTTGTAGCCAAAACCCAAGTTATGCGTTCACATTCTGTATCAGCTGAAGGTGGCACTGCAGCAGTAATACAAGAAGAAGAAGGTGACACAATTGAATCTCATGTTTATGACACAGTTAAAGGAAGTGACTTTTTAGCTGATCAAGATGTTGCAGAAAGACTTTGTCAAATGATGCCAAATGAAATTTATCAATTAGAACATTGGGGAATGCCATGGTCTAGAAAAGAAAATGGTAAGATTGATCAAAGAAATTTTGGTGGTTATAGTTTTGCTAGAGCAACATACGCAATTGACAAAGTTGGTTTTTTTGAAATGCAGACTCTCTATGATACATGTCAGAAATTTGATAATATTGAATTTTTAAACGAGTGGTTTATCACATCAGTTATTCATGATGGAAAACAATTTTGTGGAATTACTGCAATAGAATTAGCATCAGGTACATTTTATACAATTAAAGGAAAGGCATTGATTATTGCAACAGGTGGAGCAGGTAGAATATACAGTTATTCTACGTATTCACTATCTTCAACTCCAGATGGTTTAGATATGGCATACCGTGCTGGTATGGCTCTTAAAGATATGGAGTTTGTACAATTTCACCCTACTGGGGTTCTACCATCTGGCATACTGATCACAGAAGGTGCACGAGGAGAAGGAGGTTATCTATTAAACAAAGATGGTGAACGATTCATGAAAAGATATGCTGCAAGCAAAATGGAGTTAGCCCCACGTGATATTGTTTCAAGAGCAATGATGACGGAGATGAATGAGGGTAGAGGATTTGATCATGATACAGGTGTTCAATGTATGAAACTTGATTTAAGACACCTTGGAGATGAAAAAATTAAGGCTAAACTTGGCGGAATCAGAGAAATTTCAATAAAATTTTCAAATATTGATCCTGCTGATGAACCCATAGATGTACGACCTGTTTGTCATTACATGATGGGAGGAATTCATACTAATATTGATGGAGCAGCTGAATTACAAGGAGTTTGGGCTGCTGGTGAAGCTGCGTGTAATAGTGTCCACGGGGCAAATAGATTAGGTGCAAATTCCACATCTGAGTGTATTGTTTGGGGAAAAATTACTGGTTCATTAGCAGCTGACTATATTGAAAAAGATTTTTCTACATCCCAATTCCCTGGACATCTTGTAACGGCAGAGGAAAAAAGAATCTATGACGGAATTTTCCGTGGAAGTGGTGAAGTTAATCCATATGAGGTAAAACAAGAAATTTCTGATACTCTTAATGACAAAGCCTATGTTTACAGAAATGAATCTGACTTGATTGAGGGATTAAAAAAGATTAGGGAACTCAAAGCAAAAACTTGGAAACATGTTGATGATAAAGCTAAAGAATACAATACAAATTTTTCAAATGTGATGGAAATTGATTCTATGATTAGGGTAGCTGAAGTAGTGTTGATAGGTGCAATTAATAGAAAAGAATCACGTGGTGGACACGCAAGAACGGATTATCCAACTAGAGATGATGGAAATTTTCTGCATCATACACTTGCATATTATGGTCCAAGTGAGCCAATTATGAAGAAACATCCAGTAACTATTACTAAATACAAACCTGTGGAGAGGAAATACTAGTGGAAAAAGAAAACAAGGCTAAAGAGGGAATTAAAGGTTGGATAAACCCTACCAAATATGGAAAATTTGGAATTGAAAGATTTGCTTGGATTTTAATGCGAATAACCGGTTTAGGATTATTAGCATATTTTATTGGCCATATTTATGAGACAAGTCATATTCTTGATGGGAAAGCTGTTTGGAATGCATCATTAGAATTGACACAAACAACTGAAGGTCATATTTTCTTAGCACTTGTAATTGGCATGTGTGTTTTTCATACAGGAAATGGAATTAGATTAATGCTAGGACAAATGGGTTATGGTTTAGGTAAACCAGGAAGACCTGATTACCCTTACAAACCACAGTCACTTAACATGAAGGGTAAAGCCTGCATATATGCAACAATTGGTCTTGCAGCATTAGCAATGTGGTATGGAATGGCGGTGATGTTTGGATGATGCTTATGAGAGAAAGTATTGTAATGAAAATTCATTACGGGACAGCAATAGGAGCTGTGTTCCTAACAGTTATTCATATTTTGATGCGAATGACTCAAGATTTTCATGAATCATTAGAATATGAAAATGTGATAGCAAATTATGAAATGATTGGTTACGCAATTATGCTTGAATTATTATTAATCTTAATTTCGGTTCATGGGTTTAATGGTCTAAGAATTATTCTTCTAGAGATGAGGCAAGGTCCAACTTATGAAAAGGCTGTAACTTATGGTTGCATTGCATCAATGGCTGTATTGATAGCATATGGTTCACGAACGATAATTATGACTAGTATGGGGATGACGACCTAATGTCAAACATAAGTCAAGAAATTTCTCAAGAAAAATCTGAAACTGTATTATCACCTTCTAAATCAATTAAATTGAGAATAAGCAGAAGTAATCCAGAAGTTGGTACTGAAGAAAAATTTGATGAGTTTGTAATACCAGTAGAAAAATACACAACTGTATTAGATGCAATATTGAATGTAAAGTCACATTTAGATCATTCAGTTGCTGTAAGATATTCTTGTAGACAAGCATCATGTGGTTCATGTGGTATGAAAATTAATGGTAAACCAAAATTGGCATGTTTTACAAAAGTTTCTGAATTAGATACAGATACTATTACTGTTGAACCCATGGATAATTTTCCAATAGTTAGAGACTTGGCGGTTAATTTTACACGCATGTTTAACAATCATAAAAAAGTAATGCCATACATAGTACGTGATGATTCTGAGATAACACCAGGTACTGGAGTTAAGGAGATTTTACAGACTCCTGAAGATGTTGACAAGTACATACAATTTTCAAGTTGTATCAAATGTGGTCTTTGTAATTCAGCATGTCCCACAATGGCTATGGATACATCATTTGTTGGTCCACAAGCCTTGGCTCAAGCTTACAGATACATTGCAGACACGAGAGATAAAGGCAAAAATAATAGATTAAAGATAATTGACGAATCTCATGGAATTTGGAGATGTCACTTTGCTGGTTCCTGTAGTCAAGTTTGTCCAAAAGGTGTAGATCCTGCTATGGGAATACAGTTGCTTAGAAGCTATCTATTGGGCTTGAAAGATTAATCCTTTTTATGAGGATTTGGACTATTATTTACTTGCGTGTTAATTTGCTCAGCCATAAAATGATTTGAGACATTAACCTTAACATTTTCTATACCATCAATTCCTAAAAGATT
>Ga0315338_1004537_pt1 | contig 10858 bp, 7 predicted proteins | sample ASW8metaG_FD_204518 | JGI IMG/M metagenome (GOLD analysis project Ga0315338, IMG submission 204518) | Ammonia-oxidizing marine archaeal communities from Monterey Bay, California, United States - ASW #8 | ecosystem: Environmental > Aquatic > Marine > Coastal | place: USA: California | collected...
CTCATGGGTGAAAACCAAGACACACCAATCCCCGGGTTGGACGGTTTAATACCAAACGCTATTTCTACTACCGATTGGGATAAAGACGGCCTTATAGACGTGTTGTTGCCGTTTTATAACGGGGACATTTTTGCGTTAGCCCTCACCGATGATTTCTTATCTGTCGAAAAACTAATTATTGAGGGCGGCCCTTTGTCCAGTATGCGCGTTGCGGACTTCAATCAAGACGCCTATGATGATTTATTATTGGTGTCCGGCGATCTTAATCTTCTAACGCTTGCTCATGGTAGTGTTGATGGCCTTGTTGAGTCCGAAGAATATTTTACCTTGGAAGAAAAAGGTGTGCGGGGCGCCCAGGTATTCTCAGCTCTTCCAATTATTGTGCGCGGTATTTATACGGGTTCAGTTATTGCTGCTGGGTGGGATGGTAGCGAAACTGCTATTTTTATTACTGAGCTCGGCCATGGACCAGAACCAAAACGGCCAGAAATCGCTCAAATTGATCCTCAGGAAGAAGACGTACTGGATGTTTTTCCTCACATTCCAAAAGAAGAAGTGTCTTTGCCTCAAATCCCAAGGCCTCTGATAACAATGGGGCAGCCTCTTCCAGGGGGTGTTTTGCCTCGACATGTTTTAACAGTAAACCAATCTTTCGCATATACTTTACCTGAAGAAGGGGAAAACACATTCTATAGTTTCCGGTGGCTGCAGCCGCCACCAAAAGGAATGTTTTTTCATTATGATTCTCGCTCAATACGCTGGATTCCTGATGAAACACAGCTTGGGGCATATAAGCTCGCCTATCATGTGGAAAACAAGCTGGGAGAAGAGGTCATGCCAATGACAACAAAAGAAGATTCCATGATCACCTATAAAACTATACCAAACCTAGAGGGAAGCGATGAGCGCCTTTGGATTTATGTTAACGATCCACCAATAATTGCTTCGGATCCCCTGGGAACCGAATTCGTTGCTGGCGATACGTTTATATATAAACCTCTTGTTTTAGATAGAAACCCCGATGTGAACCTTAATTTTTCTCTAGAGGTTCATCCCGAAGGAATGACCTTTGATGAACTTGGTATATTAAGTTGGCAAACCGACTCTACACATGTGGACGTATATGATATTAGACTCGTGGTTAGCGATGGCTTTGATCGAGCAACACAAAATTTTTCTCTTTTCGCTCGCGCGGGGGTTAAAATTTTATCTGAGGCTTCCATTGACGCTACAGTAGATGAGCCTTACCAGTATAAAGTGGAGATTTGGCGACCCGACTTAGAGCACATCCTTACTTTCGCCCTTACTGAAATGCCCGAAGGAATGACAATTAATGATGTTGGGCTGATTTCTTGGACGCCCGCAGTGTCACAAATTGATACGCAACAATTCACTGTGAAAGTAAGTCATGGGGTTGCGCGAGACTCTCAGAGGGTTTCGCTCTATGTTAACCACCCCCCTACTGTAAACGACGCGCCCCTAAATATGAATGTCATTAATCTTGGGGAAGAATATCGGTTTCAGCTTGGAATCTCTGATCCAAACACTAACGACGATCTTATCTATACGGCTTCCGAAATGCCCGAAGGAATGCGAATGGATCCTTATTCTGGTATGATTATTTGGGAGCCAACCCGTGAAAACATTGATTTTTCTCATTTATCTCTGGAAATAAGCGATGGTCGCGCATCTCGAACAATTGAAGCGGATTATTTTGTTAATGCCCCAATTAACATTGTTTCTATTCCTCCAATGCAGGGAGCCGTTGGAGAGACCTACCAATATCAAATCATGTCTTCTGATATGAACCGTGGCGCCTTGCTTTCCTATAATAAGGTTGTATCATTATACTCTACAGAAAATTATCGTATTTATTCTATTCAAATCAGCGATGATGTTTATATAGAAAATATTGATCGTTACCTTATGGATTGGCAGAATTCAGAAGCTGTTTATCTTACAGAGTCAGATGTTGTAGATACGCTGTCGCTTGAGGTTTCCCGTTTAAACTTAAAAAAATATGTTCATTCTGTTTTTTGGGAAGACGATCGGCTAAATATCATAATAGAATCCATCGATGATCGTACTGTAACAATAAAAGACATCCTCTGGGAGTTTTTTCACGGTAATAAAGGTAAACCGCCAAAAATTGTGGCGAGAAAATTGAGCCCTATAAAATATACATTATTAGAGTTTCCTGACGGTATGGAGGTGGATGAATATACCGGTACTATTTCGTGGACACCCTCTATAGAACAAATTGATAAACAACGCGTATCATATCTCGTTTCAGATGGCTATACAAAGGACGAACAATCTTTTAATATATATGTAAATCATCAACCAGTTATTGTTTCTAGTTCTCCGGTATCAGCCATGGTTGGTGAGGTTTTTAAATATCAAATACAGGTTGAAGATAAAAATAGTGATGCTGATTTACTTTTTACTTTACTCAAGGCACCACAGGGGATGCAAATGAGTAAAAGCGGAAAGGTGGTTTGGATACCCAGGTCTGGCCAAATCAACGAAAACCATTTCACCTTTCAAGTATCTGATGGTTACAATAATGATACACAGAGTGGAAAAATATATGTCAACATTAATCCTAATATTATTTCTACGCCGCGACCCGTTGCCCTTACCGGCCACCAATATAAATATCGGGTCGTGGCGGAAGATTTAAATAAAGACCCTGTAGCCTATAAGGCGGTTAAGCTACCAAAACATTCTACCTTTAACCGTAAAACGGGTATTCTTTCTTGGAAGCCGCGACCAAATCAGCGCGGCCCCAATGATATTGTTTTAATTGCGTTAGATGCGCGTGGTGCTGTGACTTCGCATGAATTTCAAATACACGTATTTGAGGATCCCAGTGCCCGACAAATGATTAACACGGGTTGGCCTTTGTTGCTTTCTTTTGTGGGTGTGATTTTTGCCTGGGGTATGGCACAGATATAATTATAGCTAAGCGCCAATAATATCTATTAATTTTTTTTCATTCTCCGGGCTGAGTGTGAACTCTGCCTCTATACTATAGAGATCAAGTCCAGACAAATCTAACTGGGAAAGCTTAACAACGTCTTTTGCTGTTGTGATGGCGATCTCAGCCGCCGATCTCATTATTTTCTTTTTTACTTCTTCAACATCAGTTTGAGTATAGTCGTAATGATCGACAAACGTCATAATATCCACAACATCAAACCCGGCGTTCTTTAATGTTTTAATAAACCCCTTGGTGTCTCCAATGGCTGAGATCGCTAGTATTTTCATGCCTTTATTAGCTTTTTTTGTTTTACCATTTATCGCGGTCGCGCGCCCACTTATTAGCTCGCTCTGAAACCATGGGCGCTTGGTTTGTTTTGCCATGGCAATCAAAAACGTGGCTGGTTTTTTGATATTTGCTTTTGTGAATATCAAAAGATCTGCTCGCCTTAGGCTCATCCAGGGTTCCCGTAAAAAGCCATAGGGAAGTAATTTATGTTCAGCGCGCGTATCTTGACTGTTAATAAGCACAATATCTATATCCCTCTCTATGGCTCTGTGTTGAAAGGCGTCGTCCATGATAATTATATCTGGGCTAAAGTTTTTTATAAGAAACATTCCACCTCGATGTCTGTTTGAGTCTACGACAATAGGAACGCCAGGCAGTTTCCGTGCGATTAGGGTCGGTTCGTCACCAAAGTTTCTCCAGTCACCTACTGGCTTTCCCCCATCGGTAACAAGTTGTGTCCCAGCTGTTTTTCGGCCATAGCCTCGGCTTAATACTCCCACCTTCATTCCGTTTTTTAAAAACAGTTTTACTAAATATATTACTGCTGGAGTTTTTCCTGTACCGCCAGCTGTGATGTTTCCAATGCTTATAACTTTTGTAGGAAGTTTTCTGGATATAAAAAATCCCAATGTATAAAAGATGTTTCGCCAAAATACAATCCCCCAATACAACATTGCTAAAGGAAACAGGGCATATCTTAATCTGGATTCAGTTGGATGTTTCCATTCCAACACGGCGTCTAACCTCTTTCTCTAATTGGTTTAATTTTTCTTCTAGCTTGAGGATACAGTCATCAAAATTGTCAGTTTTATTAAACATTATCGGTGCTCCATATATTTGAACGATTTTCCCAAATGGTTTTGCCAAATAAAATGTGTCCCAATTTTTAAACGACCAGCGTTTTGTAGATTGTCCGGCGGCAGGCACCACAACCGCACCTGTTTTTTGTGCCGCGCTAATTGTCCCGGGCTTGGGTTTCTTCGCGGGTCCCTGGGGTCCATCTGGCGTTATCGCAACAACATTGCCTTGCGTTTTTAAAATGGTCAACATTTCATTATATGCTTTTTTACCACCATCTGTTGAAGATCCCCGAATTAGTTTCCACCCTAATTTTTTACCTGTTCGCGCAACAATTTCCGCATCTGGATAGTGGTTTCCAGCCATACCATAAAATTGATTCTTTGCTAGGTTCATAAATACGGTTAAAAACGAGTTGTGCCAGGCTGCTATAATAACCGTTTGACCGCTCTCAATTGCAAATTTATAGTGTTTTTCACCTTCTACTTCCCAGCGGTTGGTATAATAAAAGAACCGCAACATCAATGAGCCAAGTTTTTCTCCAGCCCAAACAAGCAATTGGTTTTTTAGTCTTTTTTCGTTTTCAGGGTTAGCCATGGGTCGTTCTTTTTAAAATAAGTTTTGCCGCGCGATCATATGCTCCTGGCAAGCCCAACAATTGTCTAACTTCTTCGTAACCCTCTCTAATTTTTCGCCGCTCGTTTCTATTTTTCAAGAGAGACAGAAGCGCCGCGGAAAGGTTTTCCGCAGTTGCCTCTTGTTGTAAAAATTCTGGTACTATTTTTCTTCCCACAATCAAATTTGCCATTGAAATAAACGGTGACCGATTTATTCTTTTTGCAATTTGCCCAGAAAGAATAGAAAGTTTATAGCAAACCACTTCCGGCGTATCTAACACGGCACATTCTAGCGTCGCCGTACCTGAGGCTGTCAGCGCGATCGTTCCGTGGGCCATTGCTGCCCTTACGTCTTGTTCTTCATATAATAAGTTTTTGATCACATTCGGTATTATCACGCCGCTGGCTTTGCCAACAACTATTTTCAATTCTGGTATTTCTGAGCGAAGCATGTCAATCGTTCTACAATAAATCGGCCAGAGCCTATCAATCTCTTGTTGGCGACTTCCAGGTAAAAGGATAAGAACATCATCTGATTTAGATAGGCCGTGTTTAGATAAAAACTGCGTTTTGTTTGTCTCTGGCCCTACAATATCAGAAAACGGGTGACCAACAAAAGAGGTAACAACGCTTCGTGTTTCAAACCAATTCTTTTCAAAAGGAAAAATAGATAGCGATTGGTCAATATATTTCTGAAAAACTTTGATTCTTTTTTCTTTCCATGCCCATAGTTGTGGCAAAACAAAATAGGTAATGGGGGACTTTAGCGCTGCGACCTTTTTTGCCAACCGCAGATTAAACCCCGGGTAGTCAATCAAAATAATTCTATTTGGCTTAAGCTCTTTTAATCTGTCCAGCGTACGCTTCATTGCGGTAAACATAAACGGTAAATGCTTAATTACTTCCGAAAATCCCATAATTCCCAATTCGTCGGTATGATACATCCTTTCTAGGCCCTCTTGCGTCATTTTGTCGCCGCCGTGGCCAACAAAGCGGCTTTTTGGTTGCACTTTTTTTATTGCGGACATTAGCGCTGCCCCATGTGCGTCTCCGGAGGCTTCGCCGGCAACAATAAAAAATATAATTGGGCTAGATTTATTAATCATAATATAATTGTTTGGCCTAACCGCGCTTACGCTATAAAAAAACTTGTGTGCGAAGCGCTATGAGAAGCAAAATAAAAAAAATGTTTTGTATTGTGCGTTTTTCAGTTCTAAGGCTTTTTATAATTCCTTTGGGGGGTCGATTGTCTGAGCTTTTCCACCGAACCATGCGAGGCAAAATCGCCGGTACATTTTTTTTATATATTTGATATTCTTGACCAAACAGCTCTTCTAATTTTTCCTCTTCTAGTGCAACGATAAGAGAATATTGAACAATGAAAAAGGCTAGTGTTGTTGCAAGCATTAACCAAATATTTGCCGCTCCTGCAATAAAGACAATGCCTACATACATAAACATATTACCTGCATACAGCGGATTTCTAACAAAAGCGTATGGGCCCGCAGAACACAGTTTTTTTGCTCCCACGTTCCGCGTTCTGGTTTCGCCACCCGCATATGAAACAGACCAAATCCGGATTGTTTCTCCAATGAACAATAGCGCTGCGCCTGTATATACGTATAGTGCTTCGGGGCGGGCAAAATAAACAATCATAACGCCTATTGGAATTGGGGTATAGCTTCTGTATTTGAAAAAAAACTCCCGAATATCCATTAATGTAAGTCTTCTAATATTGTGTCGTGGATTTGCATTGCAATCTCTAGGGCTTCTCGTCCTGCTTTTCCATCAACAATTGGTTTTTCTTTTCCCTGAACGGCCGCAACAAAATTTTCTAATTCCATTTTCAATGCATCTTGTTTTTTGACTGTTGGTTTTTCATAAAAAATTTGTCTGTGCTTTCCCTTGGTTTTTAGCGGGGCTGACATTATTGCCCTGGGGTTTGTTTTGCTGGCGCCCGCTGCTCTGTAAATCTCTGTAAGGCCGATCAAAAAATCAATTGTAACATATAAGTCCTGTTGAAATATTTTCATTTTTCTCACCTGGTCTTTTGCAACTCTGCTTGATGTAATGCTGGCGACCGCGCCATTTTCAAACCTCACCCTTGCGTTGGCAATATCTACAGAGTCTGTCATGATAGACACTCCGCTCGCATGAATTTGTTTTACCGGAGAGCGGACAATTGCTAACACTAAATCTATATCGTGTATCATCAAATCCAACACAACGGGGACATCGGCTCCTCGGCTTGTATAGGGTGCGAGTCTTTGCACTTCAATAAATTTCGGATTAATGTCAAAGTTCGCCAAGGGAAGCAGGGCCGGGTTCAGGCGCTCGATATGTCCCACCTGAACGATTGTTCCTTTTCTCTCGGCCAATGCGATTAATTCGTTTGCTTCTTGTACCGTTTCTGTTATTGGTTTTTCAATAAAAACATGTTTCCCCTTTTCTATACAAATTTTGGCAGTTTTGTTGTGGTTCTGGGTTGGAGTTACAATAGAAACCGCATCTGTTTTTTTCAACAGCGCCTCAAGAGATTCAAACGGTTTTGTTTTAAACTTTAATGCGATTTCGGCGCGCTTGCGCTCATTAATATCGTAAACACCCACAAGCTTAGCGCCATCCAATTTTGCAAGGTGTTTTGTGTGGTGGTATCCAAGGTGGCCCAAACCAACAACGCCAATTTTAGTTGTTTTTTCCATATGCCCAATAACAGGTCGATCTAAAGATAGAAAATTACAGCAGATATTTTATACATCGTTAAAAGTATAAACCCTTGCATTTCATTTCGCTTGGGGGCAATTTTCCGAGGACAAATCTAAAGTTCTTCTTACGATTAGGGTGTTTTTTTATTATGAGTGAAAACATTAAAATTTTTGTTGGGCTCTTGGTCCCCGCCGCAACAATCGTTGCCTTTTTTTTCTCTGTTTTTTCAGAAAATTATGTTTTGGGGATGTTTTTATCAATTTTTGGGATTAGCTCCTGGCTGGTCTTTACTCTCGTTGTGAGGTCTTCCTGGCACCAAATAACGGGGAATATCATTATTGTTTTTGGTTCCCTTTTAGCCCTCTCGGTGTTCTTAGACGCGGGCTTAGAACAAAATATGTTTGGTGGTCTCAATTTTCTATCTAAGGGCATTGCATATTCAACAATATTACTTTTTTTCTCTGTTTTGCTTGGCGTTTTATTTAAAAATATGGCGCCAAATCTTTCTATCTCAAGTGTGCAAAAAAGTTCTCATAAGCCAGTTGCCAATCACGCCAAAAACAACAATGATTTGGAAAAAAACGAGGACAATACCGATATGTCCAATTATTACCCGGAAGAAGATCCCGACTATTTAGACTACGATGACAAATATTTTTCAGGATATGAGGAATATTTTCAAGAAGGCTACGAAGAATAGCGCTTTCTTAGTTCACTGAAAAAGAGAGCTCCCTTTTTAGTTCACTGACAAGCCTTCCGATTCGCTGGTCTTTTTTTGTTTTATCTTCCATAACTCTGCATGCATGTAATATTGTTGAGTGGTCTCTCCCCCCAAAATATATTCCTAGACTAACAAATGGTGTGCCTAAAATCTGACGACATAAATAAATTGAGATTTGGCGCGCTTCAGCAATTTCCATCTTCCTGCTCGAGCCCACAATTTCTTTCTCTTTTATATGTGTCGTTTCTGAAACACGGCGAACAATATCCTCTGTGGTTATGTCGTAGATCATGTTTGACCCCAATCTCTCTTTAACAACCTTTTTTGCGAGGCGAAAATCAATTTCCTTATTGGCCAAAGAAGAATGTGCCAGCAGTCGTATTATTGTGCTTTCTAGCTCTCTTACATTGTTCTTTATGTGTGTGCCTATAAACTCTATAATGTCATACGAAAGCTTTAGGCCGTTCTGCTCGGCTTTTTCCATAACAATAGCTACGCGCGTCTCGAAGTCTGGTGGCTGTATATCAGCAGATAGGCCAGAACTAAAACGAGAAAGAAGGCGGTCTTGGAGCCCAACCATTTCACCTGGGTATCTATCGGCCGTCATTACAATTTGTTTTCCGGCCTGAAAAAGCTCGTTAAAGGTGTGAAAAAACTGTTCTTGTGTTTGTTCTTTTCCTTGAAAAAACTGAACATCGTCAATTAGCAGAATATCTGTGTTTCTATAGGACTTTGAAAACTCTACTGTTCGATTTTTCTGTATAGAAGATATAAAATCTAAAGTAAATTTTTCGCTTGAGGCACAAACAACTCGCTTATTTCTTTGTCCATGAAAAACTCTGTTTCCAATTGCGTGAAGAAGGTGTGTTTTTCCCATACCAACGCCCCCATATATTACCAGGGGATTAAAAGATTGCTTCCCGGGCGATTCTGCCACGTTTCTAGCGGCTGCTTTTGCAAACTGGTTGTTTGTTCCTTCTATAAAAGACGACAGCGTGTATTTTTCATTTAATTGCTTATTTCTATTATATTGTTTTTCCCTGTTTGGTTTTTTCTCGTTTAGGTTGTTGTGTGTCTCGCTTTTTCTTCCCTCCGGCGAAACGGTATACTTTATTTTAATTTGTCCTCTATAAACCAACTCGACTTCGTCTTTTATTATCTGTTTATAATGAGACTGTATCCACTCAAAAAAGAATTGATTTGGAACTTCAAGCACGAGCTCGTTTTCGCTTAGCCCAATTGATCTTATTGGGTCAAACCACGTGGAATAAGCGTGCTGTGGTTGACTTGTTTTTATTCTTGCCTTTGATTTTTCCCACACTTTTGAATGATTCATATTTAAGTTTTCCACATTTTTTCCACAATGGTGATTTTCTCAATTTAAACTGTTTTTTCATAACACAACAAATCCATTTTCTTTTCTTTTTTGTCTGGGCCCGCTCAATTGCTTTTTAACCATTTCGTTTTGTCTTGTTTAAGAATCTTCGGTAGTTTCCTCGGCTAATTTTGGAGTAATTATGAAACGTACATATCAGCCCAGCAAAAGAAAAAGGAAAAACAAACACGGTTTTCGCTCAAGGATGTCTACGGTTGGGGGCAGAAAGGCGCTTGCCCGGCGAAGAAGGCGGGGCAGAAAAGTCCTTTCTGCATAAAAACGTCTTTAAATGGTTTTTTTAGGCAATATCGTACGCAATTTCTTTATTTATATGGTTAAGCTATATCGCGCGACCATTTCACCGCTTCTTGGGTCAAACTGCCGCTTTCATCCCACCTGTTCACAATATTGCATTGATGCTTTCAAGTCTTTGCCAATTGCTCGGGCTTTGTTTTTATCCATTAATCGTATCCTGCGCTGTAATCCCTTTTCTTCTGGTGGGCCCGACCCGGTTCATAAATAGATGGATCGAAATACTCTTTTTGCTTTTGCTTTAATTGCGGTCATTCTCATTTTAACGCCGTGGTATATGAACCTTGTTGGCCCGGCCCCCGACTCTGCCCCCCAGGACACCCTTTCCTCCTCCACAACTGGCGATTTACAAACAAACAATAAAATATCGCGTCCAGAGACCGGCCCCTTGCGAGGCACGGTTAACTCAGAGGCCTTGAACTCTGTTCCCGAAACGGTCATAGCCGTAGAAAACGGTCTTTATTCAGCACAAATCAGCAATATAAACGGGGGCTCTTTTGTTTCTTTTGTTTTAAACGATTATGTAAAATATGATTCTTCTTTTGTAAATCTAATTGATGCGCTAAACACTCAAAATTTAGTTGTTGGCTTTGTTTCTTTAGACGGAGATCTCGTTTCTTTAGATCGCCCCTGGACCGTTCTCAGCTCTGGGCTGAGAATGTCTGCGCGCAAAAAACAACAAACAGTTATTTTTGAAACTTCCTTTAACGGCCGCTCTATTAAAAAACAGTTAACTTTTTTTCCAGACACGTACACAATAGGCCTAGAGGTCGTTTTTGAAAACCCAGAACAATATATTTCTAGGGGAACTTATAGCCTGTCTTGGTCTGGCGGGCTCGCCCCAACTGAAAAAAACACTAAAGACGACTACACATATTTTAAGGGGTATGCGCTTTTAGGAGACGAGCTTTTGGGTGACGACGCCAAAGATGGACAAGGGTCAGAAGCAAAACAGGCCGGCACAACAAACTGGACCGCAACAAAAACTAAATATTTTATTTCTGCAATTATACCGGCGGTTCCTGGGGTTGGGGCCCTTGTTTCTGGTGTTCTTGATG
>Ga0315338_1004538_pt1 | contig 10857 bp, 12 predicted proteins | sample ASW8metaG_FD_204518 | JGI IMG/M metagenome (GOLD analysis project Ga0315338, IMG submission 204518) | Ammonia-oxidizing marine archaeal communities from Monterey Bay, California, United States - ASW #8 | ecosystem: Environmental > Aquatic > Marine > Coastal | place: USA: California | collected...
CCTTAAGCCCTAGTGCACCGGTTTTCATCTTTACGGCTCGGTACCCCATCTCGACATATGCGGCCATTTCGCCGGCAACCGCTTCCAAAGGCGCGCCTTCGGTATAATAACCACCGGTCGAATAGGCGAAGACGCTTTGCCGCGAACCACCAAGTAGCTTGTAAACTGGAATACCGGCGGCTTTTCCCTTGATGTCCCACAGCGCGATATCGATCCCGCCAATTGCCGCCATGGCTTGCGGTCGCTGTCCGCGGGGCTGCGGCGGTGGTAATCCGTCCCAACCACCAAGGCCGCCGGGTCGCGGATTCAATGTCGAGAACAGCCTATCCCAGATTTCGCTATGGCCGAGCGGGTCTGAACCTTCGATACAATTCCCGAACAGCGCCGCCAATTCGCAGATCGTCGTTTGTGGGCCGCCTTGTACTTCACCAAATCCCGTGATTCCCTCATCCGTCCGCACTTCGAACAGGGTTAGCGTTGCGTCTTTTCCGATTTCATGTGCGGTCCAACTTGGCTGTTGGAGTGTTACCTTCATAGGATGCGTTCTAACTTCAGTAATTTTCATTACATTCTTCCGTATCCGAATGGCCGTTCAATTCATTAGTTCAGTGCAATATCGGCATTCTTACTTCAAATCCACGGTATTCAATTTTGTAGGGTATGGATTACTCAATTTCTCGCTAGACGGTATAGTGTTCGAAGTATATGTAATTTTTTTGATATGATTGCTTGATGACTGCGACAAATTATCCAAATGAGTCACTTCGAATTAACAAATTTGCAGTTTTCTGTTTTATAGTGCTCGTATCATCGTGATTAAAACTTCGTAAAAGATAGGGAATAGAATGTCGATTGATGAAAGTGGTCTAACAAAGGGCCAATTACGTAAATTGAACGCGTTGCGAAAATCCGTCGGTGACGATTTGGCGCAGGACGTGTTTGAGAAGTGGCATAAGCGTCAATCCAAAGCTACGAGTGTCGAAAAGAACGATCCGGTAGCTGATAAACTCGTCGGTGCGTTGACAAAATTGGAAAACGACCCCGGGTTCAGGTTGGGAAATCAAGGGTATACTGTGCGGAGAGCGCGCGGTAAGGGCGCTTCGGGATTCATCGTAACGAAAAACGATAAAGGTTAATAACGAGGCCACGGGTTCGGGTCGGCATCTAGGTGCAAGAATGGGAATCACGCGTATATTCTCTAAACCAGTGGAAATGAAGCGGTTCTTTGTTGCCCTGGAAGAGTTGGATTTGGACGTTCTGGCGCATTTCTCTTCTGTACGAGAATTTTTGAAAGCGCATATAAGGACAGAAGCCAACGCGACGGAAAGCCGCGAAGCGATCATCCGGCTGATGAAAGACGGTGTCGACCCGAAAATTACCGCATATCTTTTTGTTCGAGTTCTATTGGAAGATTTGCTCCTTGATGGCGAACATCATGTATTGAGGGGCAGATTAACATCGGACGGAGAGAATTTTTTCGCTGTTTATAACAATGTTATCCGCGAGTTACGCGTTCACAACTGGTTTAATTCTGTGCAGGCCGATGAACATTTTCAGACGATCCGCAATGGAATAGCCACGACAGCACCCGCGCATGTACAAAACGGTGACAGCGAACTAAAAGCGAGTTCGTCCGACGGTCGAGAAGGACAAGGGCGCGATTTCAACATTGGCCGCCCCGCCTCGAAAAGGTCACTTGTATCGGCGCGGAATGTTACCGGTGACCACTTTTCTACCGCGAACTTGGACAATAAGGGTTCGAGGCCCGTCCAACCAGACTAGCTTTAATTTGTAATAACTGGATGTGCATTTCTTCGGCCATTTGCGTGGTAGCCGTTTCGGCCAGCGCTGCTATTTCTTTAACTCGATAAGCCTGACCGCTCCCGTCCGCAAACGGATTGTCACGAATGCCGCAGATCTATTTGGACTACAATGCCAGTACGCCGGTAGCCCCGTCTGTCGTGGAAACCATGCGCACCGCTCTTACATTTGGATATGGCAATCCATCGAGCCTTCATTGGGCGGGCATCCCGGCGCGCGCACTTGTCGAAAAGGCACGCGCGAAGGTCGCGGATCTTCTCGGCTGCAAGTCCGATGAAATTGTTTTTACGAGCGGCGGCAGTGAGGCCAATAACATGGCGCTCAAAGGCGCTTTCTTTGCCAGCGGCAGGCCGCACCCGCATATCATCACAACCGCCGTCGAGCATCCGGCTATCGTTGAACCGTGCCGTTTCCTGGAGTGTCTTGGGGCGTACGTGACATGGTTGCCGGTCGACGAATTCGGTCGAATTGACCCGGATGATCTGCGCTGCGCCATCACCGCCGATACGATCTTGATCAGTATCATGCAGGCAAACAATGAGGTCGGAACGATTCAGCCGATTGCTGAATGCGCGGTGATGGCTCGCGAGCATGGAATACCGTTCCATACTGACGCCGCGCAGTCCGTTGGCAAGATTGACACGAACGTCGACACGCTTGGCGTCGACTTGCTGACAATCGCCGGCCATAAGATTTACGCCCCGAAGGGCGTGGGGGCGCTTTACATTCGTCAGGGCATACAACTGGAACCGTTGATGCATGGCGCTGGCCATGAGGCGGGACGCCGCGCCGGTACCGAAAGCGCGTTACTCGATGCGGCATTAGGCGCGGCGTGCGAATTGGTTTCCGATTTGGCTCCAATGGAGGAGGTCAAGGTTCGCCGCGACCGGCTCTGGGATGAACTGCGCGCGAAATTCGGTAATCGGATTGCGCTCAATGGGCATCCGGAACAGCGCCTCCCTAATACGCTGAATGTTTCCTTTGTCGGACGTGATGGCTCTGCTTTGCTCGGCCGCCTCGGCGGTGTTGCGGCTTCGACCGGTTCGGCCTGTCATGAAGGCAGCGTCGAACTGTCTCCAGTCCTGGAGGCCATGGGCGTGTCAGATGACGTTGGGATGGGGGCAATCCGCTTTAGCCTGGGACGCGCGACGACGGATGCGGAGGTCGACGCCGTCATTGAAAAATTGACCGATGAGATTCTTTGAATTTCACGATCAGGACCCTAGGCAAAATACGAATTAGCCGTAGATCACGTGTGGTAGGAAGCGTGAGCTGTCCTTGGTGATTGGGCTATCGTCCTCGCGGATGCAGACGCCGCTGGGTTGGCTGGCGACGAGCCAGGAACCTATAACGGTGTGGTTTCCTTCAAAGGTGGGAAGCGGCTGCAGCGCCTGAATTATGCTGCCTTCCGCGCCATAGGGGCCGTCTACCGATAGCGACGGTTCGCCTGGGCGCACCATTTCCACATTGGCGCCTTCGCGAGAGAATATCGGTTTACGAACGTAGCCGCCTTCTAACTCTGCGATGCGCGGATCGTCGGCAAAATAGGCCGGCAGCAGGTTGGGGTGGCCCTCGAACATCTCCCAAAGCAGCGGCAATAAAGCCTTGTTCGACAGGACCGCTTTCCAGGCAGGTTCGATGAAGGTGACTCCGCTTTCCGGGATCGATTTACCGAACTCGTCGGTCATCATCCATTCCCAGGGGTACAGCTTGAACAGGGTCGCAATGCCCATGTCGTCGAGGTCGGTGAAATGTCCGTTCGGATCGATGCCGATATCTTCGATATGGAGGAATGCGGTTTCTAGTCCGGCCTGGACTGCGCATTCCTCGACATAACGAACCGTGCCTTCGTCCTCGTCGCTTCCCTTGCAGGAGGCGAGGTGGAGGCACCCGGCGATGCCGAAATTGGCGAAAGCTTCGACCATTCGCTCATGGATAGAGTTGAACTGGTCGCAGCCCGCGGGGATGATTTCACGTTCAAGCGCCTGTTCCAGCCAAAGCCATTGGAAAGCCGCACTCTCGTAGAGCGCGGTCGGCGTATCGGCATTGTATTCGAGCAGTTTCGCGGGCCCCGTTCCGCTATAGGAGAGGTCGAGCCGGCCGTACAGATTCCGATCCTGATTCAACCAGCTTGCGCGCACGTAATCCCAGTAGAATTCCGGGATCGCGAGCTTTGCCATTATCTCTTCGCTCTCGACCGCGCGCGCGACGACCTGGAAGCAGAGCTGTTCGATCTCGCCGGTCGGATCTTCGATATCGTCTTCGATCTGGCGCAGGGAAAAGCGGTAGCAGGCGGACTCGTCCCAATAGGGCTCGCCGTACATCGTGTGGAAATTGAAACCGAGCGCTTCCGCCTGGGATTTCCAGTCGTCACGCTCTTTGATCGTAATCCTTTCCACTGGCGGTCAGCCGCCGAAACTGCGGACCCTTCCGGCGCTGCGGGCGGCCGTTGAACCAAAGCCGTTGCGGCGGACCGTTCGCGTCTTCGCAGTCGGTGGTTTGGTCGCGCTCGAGGGTGCCTTCGACAGGCCAGTTTTGCCGGAAACTTTTTGATTGTCAGCCGTACGGAAGTTTCCGGGATTGTCTTTCGATCGGTAGAGCGGTTGCGTGGCGACGCGAGAAGGGCCCGCCAGCATATTGCCCATCATGTAGCCCATCATCAGCGGCATGAAGACGGAGCCGCCGCTTGTGGTCTGTTGCGGTGCGGTTTCACATTGTTCAGGGCCGAAGTCAGCTTCGCAGTCCGCGGCAGACGTATATTTCGGGGCGACACGGACATGTTCCTGCTTCGCGGACTGCATGTTCGCTTCGCAAGCCTCGCGGCTGAAGCCATCTTGATTGACGCATTGTTCCAGCGTTTCGAAGATGGCGACGTCTTCGGAATTGTCACAGGCGGTCAGCGTCAGGACGCTTGCGCTCATCAATGCTAATTTTAGGGATCGGGATCGCTTCATCGCCTCTATTACTCCGCGTTTGAAGGTTGCCGGGAGTGTAGGACTCGACATGAAGTTCGCAACTAAAATCGGGCGGTTTCTTGTGTTCTAATTCCCATGGCGACGGCGCGGGTGGTCCATTATCCTTCGCCTTCATCGTAATCTGGAAAAGCTACTTAATATTGTGAGGTAGCGGGCGATGATTCTTTAGGAATGCACTGATGACCGATCAATTCGAAATGGAAGAAAGGCGATTTGGCGCGGAAGTGATACTCGATGATCCCGCTTATATCGATCCAACGGCGCGCGCATTCGGGAAGGTTTCGTTGTCCGAAGGCTCTAGCCTATGGCCCTACGCCGTAATTCGTGCTGAAAATCATGAAGTTAGAGTAGGGCGGTTTAGCAATATCCAAGATCACGCCATGCTGCATGTCGGTGCCGGCGGTCCTACGGTGATCGGTGATTATTGCTCTATCGCGCATCACGCCACGCTGCACAGCGCGACGATTGGCGACAATACGCTGGTGGGGATCAATGCGACCGTGATGGATGGAGCTGTCGTCGGAGAAAATTGTATCATCGCCGGTGGCGCATTTCTGACCGAAGGCGTGGAAATTCCAGACAATTCCGTGGTCATGGGTATGCCGGGTAAGGTCGTACGGCGTACGAATAACTTCTTAAGAACCAGGCGCAATTCCATGATTTATCACAGAAATGCGCTGGCCTACGCTCGTGGTGACCATCGCGCCTGGTGCGGGCTGGAGTTTGACGCGTGGAATGCGCAATTAACGATCGATCTTAAATCAACGTTCGATCGCTTGTATCCCGATTACGCCGCAGAATAGTGCGGCGTTTTTGATTAGGTAACGTTCAGTAGAAACCGCCTGATCAGTTCGTTGAACGTTTCCGGATGCTCCAATGTCGCGAGATGGCGGGCGGGTCCGATCCAGTGCGGTTTAACACCCAGTCGGCGAGCCATTTTTTCCGACGACGCTGTCGGTACGCCTGGATCGTCCTTCGTCGCAATCACGATGCTCGGTATTGCAAGCGAGGCTAGCCCTTCGGTCGTATCGAGGCCGCACATCGCTTCGATCACAGCAGTAAAGCTGTTCGGTGCCATTTGTGAAATACGTTCCTCCATATAGACGTAGCCTGGAGGGCGTTTGTCCGCGGCGTTCTCGGTAAACCATCGCGCCATCAAGGGCGCGCAAACTGGTTCGATACCCTCGCGGAGAACTAGATCTACGCGATCGCGCCAGGCCCGTACCTGTTCCTCGGTATACTCGGACGTCGTGTTTACCAAGGCGAGCGACGCGACGCGCTCAGGGCAGGCGATCGCCGCGGTTTGCGAAATCATGCCGCCCATCGAGACGCCGCAAAGATTAACACGCTCGATTTCTAGTGCGTCGAGCAGGCCGATTAAATCGCCCGCCATCATCGCGAGAGAGTAGGGGCCGGCAGGCGCATCGCTTTCGCCATGGCCCCGCGCATCGTGGCGTAGGACCCGAAAGTCCTCGAAGGCTGAGAGGTGATGGTCCCAATATCGGTGATCGGCCGCAAAACAGTGATTCAGGCAAACGACTGGCGCGCCGGGCGGTCCACTCAGCCGGTATGCAAGTTCGGTGCTGCCAACTCGAATGCGATTGCGCGCCATCGGTTGCTTCCATATTCGATTTCCACTGGACGCCAGCGTAGTGCGGGTTGCCGTTCAGGGAAAATTGGAAACCACTTGTCGTACTTCGCCGCTTGCAGCATCTTTCGGCGAAATCGAAAAGGATACGTTATGACAGAACCCTTTCAGTTGCCGCAGCGCGAGAGCAAACCGCGCACCCGAGGCCTCACGACGATGGTCGACTTCGGGCCGGACGAGATGGGATGGACCGGTGGGCCAGGCGGAATCGAAAACCTTTTGAAATGCGCGGCGGACTATATCGACCACGCGAAAATTTACGCGATGAACGGCTTATTGATGCCGGAGGAAACGGTTCGCGAGGCTGCAAAACTCTATCGTGATTACGATTGCCTACCCTTCGCCGGCGGCATGTTGTTCGAATACGCCTACGCCAAGGATCAACTCGACGAGTTCGAAGCGCTTCTGCGCCGCGAGGAATTGTTGGGGTTTGAAATTTCGGAAAACTACATCACGCTGGAGGACGATGAGCGGAAAGGCTTCATTGACCGATTTAAAAAGGCGGGTTTCGATGTCGTATACGAATTCGGGCGTAAGGCGCCAACGGAAGCGATGAAACTCGAGGAACTCGGCGCGGTCATTCACTCGGTTGGTGAATGCGGTATCGGCCATGTCATCGTCGAACAGAGCGAAATTGATCTGCTTGCGGAAACTTCTTCTTCGGGCCTGGAAGAACTTCGACGTCAGAATTGGTTCGACCGGATCGTGATCGAGGCGGATCCTTACCGGTTCCCGCAACAGCATGTCGAACTGATCGAACAGTTTGGTCCAGACGTCAACTTATGCAACGTCACGTCCGGGCAAGTCTTGCGTCTGGAGGGGTTTCGGCGCGGGATCGGCCGCGGCGTCGGCTACAGCATCATGAACGGGCTAATCTAAGAACGGCATCGGTTCAGTAGGGGAAGCGGCCGAATTTTTGCCGTAGGCGTTCCTGTTCCTCTTCGCTGCGGGCACGCGCTTCCGGCGATGCCTTGATCATCGACATGCCGCCGAATGGATTAGCGGTCCGCAAAACCAAGGGCGACTCCTCGGCGTGCCGAACGACAAAATTATAGCCTGGCTTGGCATTGGCGAAGCTGTGCAGAAATGGCCTTTTGCGTTTCAGTTCATCCAAATTCGTTGCCGCCGTTGCTTCGACGAGATGGACTCGCCGGTTACCCTGATCCGACAAACGACCCAGCCAGTCATTGTCGAGGTGATAGCGGAATGACGCATCCATCTCGCCGACTTCATGCCATAGCGAGTGCCGCATGAACCAACCGGATGGCGTCGCGAAATCATTGATGTGGCCGACGACATCGTCCGGCGGCAGTTCGAGTTGATTTGAGGACACAAAATCGCATTTTTCGATCGCTTTCAGGGCATGTTCGAGAAAGCGCGGCTGCCATCGGTCGTCGTCTTCAAGTATTGCGAGGTAGTCGCCGTTTGCCTTCGCGGCGGCGGCATTTATCGCGGCGGCTTGCCCGACGGTATCAGCGACCGCAAATGTGACGCTCGATGCGAATTCGACAAGTCGCTTTGGAGTTTCCACGCCGTGGTCGAGTCCGACGAAAATCTCGATTCTGAGTGCAGATTTCTGCGCACGAATGCTTTCGATCGCACGATTGAGCCACAGCTCTTGTGGCTTTTCCATATGAACTGGATCGAGCCGGGAGGGAATGATGACGGAAACGGATTCTGTCATTCAGTCGCGTTCAAACGACCGCATAATTGGCGATTTGAACCTCTTTGCCGACATCGGCGAAGCCGCCGTCCGCACGCCGCGTCGAATTTCGCCCCTGTCGAAGGCGGGGACGCTTTGCCGGACATTGTCGCTGATCGCAACGGGGCCTAGGTCGAGATTTTCCAAAATAAGATTTTCCACGGTGCCGATACTGAAGTTGTTCTAAACTATTCCGATGATCACCGGCAATGACCAGGATGTTAACCGGTTGCCTTGATGTGCGGCGGAGACCGATATGGAACATTGCGCGGGCCACCCGCTAATATCTACGACGGAACCAGAAGAATGATCCGTTGATGAATTACGAGAAATTCAATGCGTTCTGCGGGGCGCTGAGGGCAACTTCGCATGTGGTTCAATGGGGCGGTGCTCAAGTGTGGAAAGTTGGCAGCAAGGTTTTCGCCATTGGCGGCTGGAACAAGAAGGAAGGCGTACCCGCCTTCACCTTTAAAGTGTCACCAGTGTCATACGAAATTCTGCAGGAACAGCCGGGCTTGCGGCCCGCACCCTATCTCGCTTCTCGCGGAATGAAGTGGATCCAACATTTTGAGGCGCCCGGTCTTTCGGACGATGCCCTCGAAGATTATCTGCGGGAATCTCACCGCATCGTTTCATTAGGTCTAACGAAGAAAAAGCAAAAAGAATTGGGCCTCAATCAAGTCAACTGACACCTCCGGGCGCTGGATCATCTTCGCCATGTTTTGGTAGGTCGAAATAAAAGATAGAGCCACCGCTTTTGTTTGGCTCAAAATCGATCGACCCTCCGTGGTCGGTGATAATCGACCGCGTTATGCTTAGGCCTAATCCTGTTCCCTTCTTGCTGTAGCCCTCTTCCGACTCGACTTGTCCGAACCTTTCGAACACGCGACTACGATAGCGCTCGGGAATTCCAGGCCCCTTGTCGCTGACCGAAACCCGCCAGTTGTTAGCATGTCCCTCGATTCGAATTTCGACTACACCGTCTTGAGGCGAAAATTTTGCGGCGTTGGACAATAAATTTGCGAATACCTGATCCAGCCTATGCCTATCGGCCCAAACCATGGCGATTGGGGGGACGACCGTCAGATCGTACCTGACACCGTATTCGTCCCCATAGTGCCGGTTAACCAGTAGGGCGCTTTGCGCGGTTTCCACCAATTCGTTCGCCTCGAAATTGTAAGCCATTTTACCGGATTGAAGTTTTTCGACATCAAGAATGTCGTTTACGAGGTTGATCAGCCGGTCGCTATTTTGCTCAGCGATGCCAACGAGGTTTCTAGGTTCCTCCGGAATGGGGCCGACCGCACCGCCGGTTACAAGGCCCAGCGCGCCTTTGATCGATGTGAGCGGCGTTCGCAACTCATGACTTACCGTTGCAATGAAGTCCTGTTTCAACTTGTTCAATTCTTCGCGTTCCGAAACATCCGAAGATGTTCCCTTGTACCCTCGAAACGTTCCGTCGTCGTCGAAGTTGGGTTTTCCGCTAACGCTGTAATATCTCGAGCCTTGGCTAGGATTGTGTAAAGAAAATATGAATTCGCGAAAGGGGCGGCGGGCATTTAAGTCGGCTATATGGGTTCGCCAAACTTCGCTTTCCGCGGGATCTACACCAGCGACCTCCCATCTGGTTTTGCCGAGAATGTCGTTGGCGAGAGGAATTAAGTTCTGCTCAGAATCGCTGACATAGGTAAATCGGTGGTGTTCGTTCGATTCCCAAAACCGATCCGAGCTCGCGGCTGCGAAATCTTGGAACCGCTGACGGCTGACTTCGAGTTCTACTGTCCGGCTCGCCACTGCTTCTTCCAATTGCGTACTGTGATCCCGCAGTGCTGTAACCGACCGCAACAGCATCTTGTTGACGCCGACGATTGTCGCAATAGCGCTACCGCCAAGAAGGATGAGACCGAACATCGCGGCAATCCAGGATCGGAGTTCAAGATTGTAAACGTGCATGTCGACCGGCGGCCGTAGCAGTTGGGACACAAACAGGCCGCTGAAACCGGCGATAAAGACGCAGCCCGTAACGAGCAGGACGACCGCCGTGCGCGCGTTGAAAAATATGGCGGAAAAGACAACCGAAATTATGAAAAAAGCCTGACCCCCGCCGCTGAGTGCGAAAGTGTAGAACCCCCCTAATCCAATTATGAATGTAAGAATTACGATGAGACCGGCCCGAGTACGGTACGGAATTCGTTTTCGAAACGCCGTAATTGTCCATACCGAGAGAGCTGCGGCGCTATGCAACGCCATAATGGGTTGCCAGCCGATCGTTTCCATTCGATAGAAACTCGCGGCGAGCGCAGGGACGGCAATGGTCGAGATGAAAATTAAGGCAGCGTCGGCAATTTTGCTTCGAGTCGAGTCCAGGTCGTCGAGGATACGGTTGTCACCGTAGGGGGTATTATCTGTCGATGCGCGCATTCTTGTTATCTCGCTCGAACGCGGTAATACGAACACTTAACTATCATCATCGCCTACTGGACGTTGTTGTCGGCGGACCCAGCGACTAACCTAGCCCGCGCAGAATATAGCGCCATATTGAGGTTTGCACATGCGAGTTGGAATTTCCCTCCCCGTTCGGGAATTTGGCGAGGACATCGCGGCAATTAAGGAGTTCGCTCAGGCGGCTGAGGATTTGGGTTTCTCCCATCTGCGTGTTCCCGATCAGGTTCTTAGGACGGACAGCGGCGCGCTGCACGAACCGCATACAG
>Ga0315338_1004539_pt1 | contig 10850 bp, 10 predicted proteins | sample ASW8metaG_FD_204518 | JGI IMG/M metagenome (GOLD analysis project Ga0315338, IMG submission 204518) | Ammonia-oxidizing marine archaeal communities from Monterey Bay, California, United States - ASW #8 | ecosystem: Environmental > Aquatic > Marine > Coastal | place: USA: California | collected...
GGCGCATTCGTTTTCACGACCTCCGTCACAGCACCGCGACGTTACTCATTGATAGAGGTGATCCGTTGGTTGATGTGAGTCAGTTACTCGGTCATGCAGACATTCGCACGACCGCAAACATCTATACTGACTGGACTGGCGTCAAAGCGGCTCGCGTTGCACAACACATGGACGAGATCCTTACAAGCGATCACCAAATGGGGGTCAAAATGGGGGTCAAACAGTAGATGCGCCAGCATCCCTGTCTCGTAATTGGTGTTTTCTCTAGGAAATACTGGAGCCGACGAGCGGATTCGAACCGCTGACCTGCTGATTACGAAGTCCATGCACGCGGATTGTGTGGACGGCACTGGACGTTTTGCTCAGGAAACTTACAGTGCCGTCCAACCTTCCCCCATGAATCCAGCCCAAATGGTGGTCAAAATGGTGGTCAAAAGTTACTCAGGGCTAATGGTGAAGACGGCAACGATCTTCATGGAATAAGGAGACCCGGGCCGACCTCTGTTCGTCCGAGAGGTCTCGAAAATCTGAGTATGTCCTGACGGCGTGGTTATAGAGACTGCTCCGCACGTTCATATCTCGCATGCACTTTTCATATGGACTGAAGTAAGCCGTCGTCCATGTGTAAACGAACGTCGCGACGACGATTCCTGCGGCAATAACGAGCGCGGCCTTCACCTGTTCAGACATCGTGCACTAGCGTAGCGCGGGGGCGTGCTGGCTTCAACGACATTTCGTGATCTCTACGCCAGAAAACTGGCAGAATGCGGCGGTACGCTGCCGCGAAACAAAAAGGAGCAGAACGATGGTACTGGTGGTTGTTGAACTGACAGCGAAAGCAGAATGCGTAGACGCCTTACGAAAGCTGGTTGTAGAGGCATTACCGGACACGCGAGCCTATGACGGTTGTCACGGTGTGACAGGCTTTGTCAATGACGACGGCCGAACGCTGGCCTTACATGAGCAATGGACCTCGAAAGCCCACCATGAACGGTACTTGGCTTGGCGCATTGAAACTGGAGCGCTTGAAGAGGCCGTGGCGGTGTGTGAAGAGCCACCTATTATTCGCTACTTTGATCCGGTCGACGTGTAAGCCAATAGGGGCAATGGGCACGGCTAGTCGGGCTAAAAGCAGGATGAGCCGAGGCTTTCCTCAGCGAGTCGCCCTAACCGGTTGTTGGGATAGATGTTGCACGGTGGACCACCCCAGCTGTCCCAACGAATGCGGTATTCGACGCCGGATCGGGAACGCAGATGTTCGGAGAAGAAGTTGGATGTGTATGTATAGCGAGAGGCAAGGAGTTCCGCACTAACACCGGCGACAATAGCCAGCATCAAAAATACTTTCGCATTGGTTAGCCACTTCCAGTGGAACGTTGCGACCAACGTCTCGACAACGACATTGACCAGTGCTCGCATGAGTTGGACAACGAGATAGCCCACCAACATCAGCGACGCAAAAAATACGAAAACCGCAAGCCAACTTGCCAGTTCTAGCGGCGATTCCTGCGCGGTACCCACGACAACAGTTACCGCCACCAGCACCGCCATCGCGAAAAACATTGTCCACCGTTGAGGCATGAGAGTCATCGCTTATCGCGGATGCGCTTCGTCCCATTCGCGAGCGAGGCGTTCCGCTTCGGCAAGTTGGTCAGGGCTGAGATTATTGGCAACAAGGTCGCGAGTGTCGGCAGAAAGGGTGGCAAAGGTCGGGTCAGTCGCTCTCGACGCAGCGAGATTAAACCACTTGTGTGCCTGCACATAATTCCGCGGCACGCGATACACTGGCTCGAAACCATCATAGGACATAACACCTACGCCCATGGCATATCCGAGCCCGACACCGAACAGTACGCTCCAGTCGTCTTCCCCCTGTTCCGCCTGCTTTAACGATTCTTCAAATGACGAAACCTGATCATCTTCGACCCCCGGTACCGCCCCACACGCAAGGTTCGCCACCAGCACCGCCGCCGCGAAGAACGTTGTCCACCGTTGAGGCATACCCGCCTAGATTACGCTTCCAGAGCGCGTGTTTCAACGGGGGGCGATTGTTGTTTCCCGCACTGACCCTCTGGGGTGGGGGAGGGGGGTAAATTGAAGGCCCGTCGAATCAACAACGCTCTGATGCGTCATCGGATATGACTCATCTCCCCGAGGGGATCTATCAGCATCAACCGCGACGGCGTTTAAGTCTTTGCCCTCGAGCCGCGTTTTCACAGTTCACGATCAGAGTGATGCGGTCATATCCAGACCGCTGCCCAGGACACTCAGGACACTCTTGTGTGCTGATGCCATTATTGAATCGGGGATAAGCCCCTAGCCGCGATCCGATTTCGGTATCACCATCGTCAACAGAACGGTACGGTTCTGGGCCACCGCGTTTCGAACGGACGTTGTGTCGGTGTCGTTTGCCGTGGATGCGTTTCATTCGGGTTATCTCGGATGCGCTTCGTCCCATTCGCGGGCGAGGCGCTGCGCTTCGGTGATTTGGGCGGGGGTTAACCGATTAGCAACACTGTCGCGGTTATCAACTGCGCGGTCGCGTGCTTCGCCGCTGCTTCTTGACGCAGAGAGACTGAACCATATGTACGCCTGCGTATCATCCTGCGGCACACCTTTGCCGGTGCCATACATATACCCAAGGTTGTTCTGCGCATCCACATTCCCCTGTTCCGCAGCTAACCGATACAACCGTACGGCTTCCGCATGATCCTCCGGCACGCCTTCCGCGTTGCGATACATAACGCCGAGGTTGTTTTGCGCTTCAGCATTCCCCTGATCCGCCGCTAACCGATACCACCGGACGGCCTCCGCATGATCCTCCGGCACGCCTTCGCCGTTGTCATACATAAAGCCAAGGTTGTCCTGCGCGACGGCATGTCCCTGCTCCGCAGCTAACCGATACAACCGTACGGCTTCCGCATGATCCTCCGGCACGCCTTCCGCGTTGCGATACATACTGCCGAGGTTGGTCTGCGCGTCAGCATTCCCCTGATCCGCAGCTAACCGATACCACCGGACGGCCTCCACATGATCCTCCGGCACGCCTTCGCCGTTGTCATACATACTGCCGAGGTTGGCTTGCGCGTAAGAGTCCCCCTGTTCCGCCGCTAACCGAAACCACCGAACGGCTTCCGCATGATCCTGCGGCACACCTTGGCCTTCGAGAGACATGGCCCCAAGGTTGCCCTGCGCGACGGCATGTCCCTGTTCCGCGGCTAACCGATACCAGTGCGCTGCTTCCGCATCATCATCCTGCGGCACGCCCAGTCCGGTGTCATGCATAACGCCGAGGCTGTACTGCGCGCCAGCAAATCCCTGGTCCGCCGCTAACCGAAACCACCGCACGGCTTCCGCATAATCCTGTGGCACGCCTCCCCCGGTGACATACATAAGGCCGAGGCTGTACTGTGTGGCGGCATCGCCCTGCGCCGCTCTGGCACGAATTTCCTCAACAGGTTCCAGTTGTGCGGTACCCACGACAATAGTCGCTGCCACCAGCACCGCCACTGCGAAGAACGTTGTCCACCGTTGGGTCATGAGAGTCATCGGTTATTGCGGGTGCGCCTACTGCGAGGCGGTGGTTTTCTTTGCTAGATCAGACAAGACCTTCTTGTAGGCCTTCTTAAAAAGCATTCTGTCACCTACTGCTCCTAGCAGAATGAGAATGACTGGTTGCAAAATCAGCAGACCGGTCACGTTAAAAATCGTTACCGCGAACCAAGTAGCAAAAAACCCACCCCAAAGGCGCCTGTTGAGGCACCAGAACCCACCAGCAAAAAACGCTGACCAATTCCATACGTTTCCAGCATGTTTTTCTTCACCAAGTTTTTCTTTGAGTAGTCGACTAAAGGTCTTGTGGTAGTGCGATTTCCAGTTTGGGCCGATGTATTTCTCAAGTTGATCCAAGATCTCGTCGTGAGTCGTGACGATTTCACCGGCGGTCTGTGCTACGTGCTCATCTCGCCTAGTGGTTTCGGTGGTTGCACCGGTTTCCGATTCTAGGCGCTTTTCAGCATAGGCCTGCGGGTTCATCCGTGAGCCCAAAGTCGCACCGGAGTTCGCATTGTCAGGTTTTGCAGTCAATTTATTGGCAGGCGGTTGAAGCGGCACGTCGGGTTTGACTGTCTCGTTCAGTAATGGACGTGAATCGTTGTCCAACGCTGTAGATGAGGGCTTCTCGTTTGGTACTGTAGTTGGCAGTGTGGCGGGACTCTCGGGTTGCGGTTCCTCAACTTCGCTTCGGTAAACCTTTGCGCCACATTCGCTACAAAACTTTGCCGAGTCGGAAACCACCTCATGCCCACAGTCCGAGCAATACATCCTTAATTCAGCCTCTCCAAAACAATCGGTTCGCAGCCATGCTCAGTCACGCGGATGCGCTTCGTCTGAGGCATACCCGCCAGTCCGATCAGCTGTGCTCGTCGCATCCTGCCCTCCGTCTCCCCGCCATTCTGCCAGTTTTCGGGCGTGCGGGAAACGACAATCGCCCCACGTTGAAACACGCGCGCGGGAAGCGTAATCTAGGCAGATTGTGTCGAACAAATTTTGTACGGACTGTGGGCATGAGGTGGTTTCCGACTCGGCGAAATTTTGCCATGCTTGCGGAACTCCTACGAGTCGGGTCGATACACAGAAGAGTGAGAAGGACACTTCGGCTCGGGATACTCCGCTATCCGAAACCAGTGCCACGGAAAATAGCAGCGGATATTTCCAAGCGGACTCCCTTCCCAAACAAAAAAGCAGTCCGCTCGTTGTAGCTGCACTCACTATTGGCGCTGCGTTCTTTGTTGCTGCACTCATCATATACAGCGCCTCCATTAGTTATACCCAGGCCAGAATCGCCAATGAAACCTCGGCGATTCGCTCGTTGAGGGAGATTAATAGTGCTCAGGCTTTTTACGCGGCTAGCTGTGGTCGGGGGTTTTATGCGCCGAGTCTGGCCGTACTGGCAACGCCATCGACAGAAGGAGGTGGCGAGGGTTTTATTAGTAGCGATTTAAGTGTGGACCCTTCTATTAAGAGTGGCTACCAAATTACCCTGACAGCAGGCCCGGCCGCGTTGTCAGGGCGACCGTCATCATGTGAAGACAACCCAAGGCCGCCCTACACGGGGGTATCGACGTATTTTGTGGCCGCCGATCCTTTGCTGGGGGTTAGTGACGAGAGCCAAGAGTTTTTTTGGCTTTGGTCAATAATTCACAGCGTCTGTGATTCCTGCCTTACGTATTTATTGCCGAATAGTGGCCGGTACTTCGGAACCAACGGTGGCACGATCTACGAGAATGTCACTAAATTGCCCGTGACCCAAACGGGCACGCCTCCTAATTCGTACCCGACTCAACTGAGACGGTAGTTTGATTGAGCCTGACCCCGGCGTCGCACAGCACATGGACGAGATCCTTCAAGATGACGGCCAAATGGTGGTCAAAATGGTGGTCAAACAGTAGATGCGCCCGCATCACTGTCTCGTAATCTGCGTTTTCTCTAGGAAATACTGGAGCCGACGAGCGGATTCGAACCGCTGACCTGCTGATTACGAATCAGCTGCTCTACCAGCTGAGCTACGTCGGCTTGAATCAAGCCTCATCCGACACAAGTTCAGAAATGATGGCAAACGCGAAACAGCGAATGTTAGCACACGGTTATGAGCTCAGAATTTCCGGGTAAATTATGTGTTTCTTTAGATTTCCGATTGGCAGTGATGAGAACTAGTTGTTTCGTGGTTTTTACCGAAGGTTGAGAGAAAGAGATATTGCTAGGTTGCATCGCTAGTGGTCGCGACTTTACAATGATCTGTTGCCGTACCCGAGTAAATAGAGAGCATAGCGGTGACGTTTTCTTGTAAGCCTTTTGATGACTAAATCGGCATCAGCCCCTGAACATATCGTCATCCGCGGTGCTCGGACTCACAATCTAAAAAATATAGATGTTTCATTGCCTCAGCAGAAACTTATTGTTGTGACTGGGGTGAGTGGGTCTGGTAAATCTTCTCTCGCTTTCGACACTGTGTATGCGGAAGGCCAGCGTCGCTACGTTGAGTCGTTATCGGCCTATGCGCGCCAATTTCTCGAGCGAATGGAGAAACCTGATGTTGATCAGATCGACGGCATCTGCCCGGCGATTGCGATTCGCCAAAAAAACAGTTTAAGGAATCCAAGATCAACTGTCGGAACGACGACCGAACTTCATGATTACTTGCGCCTGCTCTTCGCTCGAATCGGGAGGACGATTTGTCGGCAGTGCGGAAAAGAGGTTATTCAGGAAACTGCCGAAATTGCCGCTCAGGAATTGCTTGCCCTTCCCGAAGGCACGAAGCTTCTCGTTGGGTTTGATATGCCTGTCGTGTCAGTGCCGACTGACTTCGATAATGAAGCTAGCTCTGATGTTGATGAGATTATTGAGCAGCCAGGATCATCGTTGAAGACTAGAAGGAAGAACAACAGTGGTGCTGGTCGGAGTAAGCGGAAGCGACGACAGTCTTCCGCTGAAGCCGCTCGTCATCTCGAGGCTGGGAGTGACCCCATTATTGGAGCGATCGAATCGTTGCGCCGGAAAGGATTTGGTCGAATTTATTTTGCTGGTCGAGCTGTGCCATTTGATGATCTTGATCCTTCAACGTTGAAAGGTGAGCAGGTCATTCAGGTCGTTGTCGATCGAATCAAAATGACTCCAGATATCCTCACACGACTGACAGACTCAATAGAAACGGCTTATCAAGAAGGTGGAGGTAAGGCTTTTGCAATTGAGCTAGGAACACGAGTACCCGATAACGAAGCCGATGTCGAAGTGACTCAACATCGCTTTAGTGAAAACTTTGAATGTCGTTCGTGTCGCATTAAGTATGAGCTTCCACAGCCCAGGCTATTTTCGTTTAACAGTCCATTTGGTGCGTGTTCGACGTGTCATGGTTTTGGGAATGTCATTGAGCTCGACATGAATCTCGTGGTTCCTGATCGCGCTAAGTCGATCAATCAGAATGCCGTCGAACCATGGAGTAAGCCTCATTACCGTTCACATCTCGCTGCGTTAAAACGTGCTGCTCGAGGGCATGGTATTCGGATGTCAGTGCCGTGGAGTGAGCTATCTGACAAAGAGCACCAATTTGTTATCGAAGGGGATGGGAAAGGTTACAGAGGAATACGAGGATTTTTTCAAGGACTCGAACGTAAGAAATACAAAGTTCATGTACGAGTGTTTCTTAGTCGGTACCGCGGTTATCTCACGTGCCCTGAATGCGGCGGGGCGCGCTTGCGGCAAGAAGCAAGGGATGTGCGTGTGAATGGTCGTACGATAAACGAGGTCTGCGCTTTAGCTGTTTCGTCAGCGCAGCTGTTTTTTGATGCGATCGAATTGACCTCCAAGGAATCCGCCATTGTTGAGAGAGTAATCCGAGAGATTCATCGCCGACTGAAATTTCTGAGTGATGTTGGACTTGATTATTTAACTCTCGATCGGTTGTCGTCGACCCTGTCGGGCGGGGAAGCGCAGCGGATCAATTTGGCGACGTCTTTAGGGTCGTCGCTCGTTGGAACGCTTTACGTTCTGGACGAACCAACCGTTGGCCTTCATCCGAGAGATAATGCTCGACTCATTAAAATCTTAGCTGCGCTACGGACGCAGGGAAACACTGTACTCGTCGTAGAGCATGATGCAGAGATGATTCGCTGCAGCGATTATGTTGTCGACTTGGGTCTTGGTGCGGGAACCAGGGGAGGAAAGGTCGTCTTTGCTGGCCCTTGCAAGGAGTTAGTGAAGGAGACGACTTCACTAACGGCGAAGTATTTGCGCGGAGACCTGGCAATTCCAGTTCCAGTTGCGCGAAAAAAAATTCTACCGAGTACGCAGTGTTTGTCTGTTATTGGTGCTTCGGAACATAACCTCAAGAATCTTGATGTTGAAATTCCTTTCGGCATGCTTACCTGCGTAACCGGAGTAAGTGGGTCTGGAAAGTCCACACTTGTCCACGACGTCTTGTACGCTGCGATCAAAAGAGCGAAAGGACATTGGGATAAACGTGTTGGCACGCATGAGGCGATCAATGGGATCGAGCTTCTCAATGATGTTGTGCTTGTGGATCAAACACCGATTGGGCGCACGCCGCGATCGAACCCAGTTACGTATTTAAAGGCGTTTGATCCCATTCGTGAGTTGTTCGCGAAAACAAAAGATGCACGCGCACGCGGGTTGTCGACAAGTCACTTCTCTTTCAATGTGCCGGGTGGACGCTGTGATGTGTGCGAAGGTGAAGGCAAAGTGCGCGTGGAAATGCAATTTCTCGCAGATGTATTCGTGCCCTGTGACCATTGTGATGGGAAAAGATTTAAATCGCAGGTGCTCGAAGTGTTGTACCGGGGGCGGCGGGTCGACCAGGTTCTTGATATGACGGTCAGGGAGGCGCTGCAATTTTTTAGTGGTTCGCCAAAGGTTATTCGTCGTCTTCAGGTGCTCGATGAGATCGGGCTGGGTTATCTTCGACTTGGTCAACCTGCTACGACGTTATCGGGCGGAGAGGCTCAACGTATCAAGATCGCAGCTCACTTGGGCACTCGTCACAGCGAGCGGTCACTGTACATTTTTGATGAACCGACGACTGGACTGCATTTTGATGACATCGCTAAGTTGCTGTCGGCGTTTAAGAAATTGGTTGAAGCTGGTCACACGCTATTGGTTATTGAGCATAATCTCGATGTTATTAAGACGGCAGACTGGGTTATCGATCTCGGCCCAGAGGGTGGTGAGGCCGGCGGAGAGTTAATTGTAGCTGGTCCACCCGAGCGCGTTGCAGAGCACGCGGTGTCACATACCGGCCGGTATTTACAGGAGGTATTGGCCAATAGTCGTACCCACGCTTACGCAGATTCGTAGAATAAATGTCACGTCTTCCGAGGTCTTTTTATCACCGGCCGACGCTTGATGTTGCTCGAGATCTTATCGGTAAGGTTTTTGTACATAAGGCTCTTGTTGGTTTAGTTGCCGGTGTCATCGTCGAAGTTGAGGCGTACATTGGAGAAGATGATCCGGCGTGCCACGCTGCATCTGGACTGACGCAACGTAATGCACCGATGTATGGAAAGCCTGGCCACGCGTATGTCTACCGCAACTATGGTGTGCACTATTTGCTCAACGTCGTTACTGAGTCGATAGGGTGTCCCGCCGCGGTGCTAGTTCGGGCTGTAGAGCCACTTGCTGGTGAAGCATTGATGCGTCGCCGTCGTCAAGGTTCAAAGTCGACTCGTATAGCCAGACTAGAAACTACGGACCTTTGTCGAGGGCCGGGGAATGTTTCGCGGTCATTTGGGGTAACCCTTCGGCACAATAGAATTGATATGTGTGCAGAAGGTTTGTACATTCAAGATCCTGGTCGTTTTCTTGGTGCGATTGGCTGGAGTTCAAGAATTGGGATCAGTGCCGCGACGGAGCGACGCTGGCGCGTTTTCTCGTTGCAGAGTAGAGCCGTGTCTGGCCCAAGATATCTAAATTGTTGCGACTAAAGGGTGCTCATTATGAAGGCTATCGTGGTTGGGGCCGCGCTCGTTCAACGATGATGCGAAGTTCGATCGGCCGTCCGTAGCGGAGTAGGCCAAGTGTTATGGTGGAGTCGATCTCAGCATCGGAGATTAGTCGTGCAAATGCTGCAACGTCGTCTACCGACTGGCCGTCTATAGAACGAATAACATCGCCGGGTTCAACGCCAGAAATGGCAGCAGCCGATTGACCATGGATCTGCCAAACGACGACGCCACGGGTGTCAGGTGCATCCACTTCTCTCGCTAGTTGTGGTGTCAGAGGGCGAACATCGACCCAGCCGAGCGACCCTCGACGGACTTCGCCGTAATCGGACAGCTCCTCCATGACGCGACGAGCAAGGTTGCTCGGAACAGCAAAACCAACGCCTTGATAACCGCCACTATCGCTATAGATAGCAGTATTTATACCGACAAGTTCACCGCTAGCATTGATTAAGGCGCCACCGGAGTTCCCCGGATTTATCGCTGCATCTGTCTGAATAAAGTCCTCGTAACGTGCGACTCCAAGATTGTCCCTACCAACGGCGCTCACGATGCCCAGCGTGACGGTTTGACTTAATTGGAAGGGGTTTCCAATAGCAAGAACCCACTGCGCAATGCGCAGAGTCGAGGAATCTCCCCACGGTACGGTTGGTAATTCATTCGCTTCAATTTTTAGTAATGCAATGTCAGTCGATTCATCACGACCAACGACTACTGCTTCGTAATCGCGTTCGTCTGCCAAGGTTACCGTGACGCCTCTTGAGTTGCGTCCGACGACGTGGGCGTTGGTGAGAATGTAACCGTTCGACGCAACGATGACACCTGATCCAAGACTTGGCTGTTCCCGATATCCAGACATCCCTGGAGAATCGCCAAAAAAGTATCTAAAGAACGGGTCATTGTTGAATGGAGAGCGTTGTCGGATAACCTGTCTCGAGGAAATATTTGTGACTGCCTTTACGGTTCGCTCTGCGATGTCACTAAAGTTTGGTCGATCTGTCGAAAGATTGACTGGCTGTTCCGAGACTTTCGGTTTTTGCGGCTGTTGGGAGATTATGCCCTGTTGGACTGGTGTGTTGGACGGAAATTCTATTGATGAATTTGCTTCACTGGTTGAAGCTGTACGCAGCGAACCAGTGAGAACTATTCCAGCAATGATTCCGGCTGTCAGGACGAGAAATGCGATGGCGATTGACGAGGCGCGCATGAACATAGATAGTTCGTAAATTACTTCCAATATATATTATCGGCGAAGGCACCGAGCTATTTTGAATTGGTTATTTCGACATATTAACTAGCATTTTGGATCTTACCTATGGAATCAGTCCAAGCAACACG
>Ga0315338_1004540_pt1 | contig 10848 bp, 9 predicted proteins | sample ASW8metaG_FD_204518 | JGI IMG/M metagenome (GOLD analysis project Ga0315338, IMG submission 204518) | Ammonia-oxidizing marine archaeal communities from Monterey Bay, California, United States - ASW #8 | ecosystem: Environmental > Aquatic > Marine > Coastal | place: USA: California | collected...
CCAATATCATCGCGTAATTTTTTAATTTCCGCTAATTCTTTTTTATTTATCTTTATCTTATTTATCATGTTGAATTAATTACTATTTAAGAAAAAATATCTCCCTCTGTGTTTGGTGTCCTTTTATCAAATTCATAAACAGCATTGCGAATGTCTTTAATTGATTTTGCTGTTAGTATATTTCTTTCTTCATCCAACACTACTCCTTTTAGCCTTTCAGAAATATCCTGAGATAATTGCAACATAATGTTAAGTGCTTTTATTCCATCTATTGCAACTGGAAGCTGCATAATAAAAGTTAAACCATTCATTTGTAATGAATCTATTTTTATTGACTCAAAAGTACCTGGCTCATGCATATTTGCGACATAAAACAACACATGCTGCTCACTGAAGTGGTTGAATCTTTTTTCAAATACTTTTTTTTCTCCTAAAACAAGACCATACTTCTGCATCATGTTTACTAGGCTATTTCCGCTAAAACCCTTCTCTGTATTGAGATGCAACACTATTAGTTTTTGCTCAGTTTCTCTTTTTAAAGGTAATGTAAACTGTGATGGCTGTTTGCCCTTTGATTTGTAAAAAATATTTTCGGTGTAAGACTTGTCGAAACCTTCTCTGTCAAGATGATCTGGATCCCAGTACTGCTGTAGTTGTGTTAAGGAGATGTCTGCCTCGTCATTGCCAATATCAAGGGAAATACCGTCTAAAACTTCTGAGTCAGATGGCAAATCTTCTTCATCAATCCCATAACTACGATTGTGTAGCAAGTAAATTACTAATAATATGCAAAAACCCCCAAAAATGAGCAGTAATCTAAGTTCATTCTCAAACATTTTTACATTCGCTAGCTTGCTGTCATTTGCATAGCATCATCAATATCAACGCTTACAAGTCTTGACACACCGGGTTCAGTCATCGTTACACCAATTAGCTGGTTTGTATATTCCATTGTTGTTTTATTATGAGTGATAATTATGAATTGGACTTGAGAACTCATGTCTTTAACTATCTCGCAGAATCTTCCTACATTTGCATCATCAAGGGGTGCGTCAACTTCATCTAAAATACAAAAAGGCGCAGGGTTAAGTGCAAAGAGAGAAAACAAAATAGCGACCGCTGTGAGTGCTTTTTCTCCTCCAGATAAAAGATTCATGGAAGAAAGGCGTTTTCCTGGTGGTCGAGCATAAACTGCAACACCAGTTCTTAGTAAATCATGCTCTGTCATTACAAGCTGTGCCTCTGCGCCATGGCCAAATAGTTTAGGAAACGTTTCCTGGAGTTGTAAGTTAATCTTTTCAAAAGTGTCTTTGAAACGACTACGAGTTTCTTTATCAATTTTAGCAATAGCAGACTCTAGTGTAGAAAGTGCTTCTGTTAAATCATTCAGCTGTGAATCTAGATATTCTTTTCTTTCTGTTTGCTGATTAAACTCTTCAATAGATGCAAGATTTATTAAGCCCATTCTAGTTATTCTTTCAGAGAATTTATTTTCTTTTTTCTCCCATTCAGCAATATTTGCATTTTCATCTAAGTTTTCTTTGATAGTATCAATATCAATGTCTCTTGATTTTAAATCATCTAAGAGTGTTTCACTCCTGACCTCTAGTTCTCTAACCTCCATCTTTTTCTCATTTAATGTTTCTTGAACTTTTTGAATTTTTGAATCTTGAGAAAGTCTATCTCTTTCTAATAAGCTGATAGACTCCTGTGTACTCTCTACTTCTTTCCTTTTCTCAGTAACCTTATCATCAGCATCCTTTTGCAGCTGCAAGGCCTTTTGTAATTCATTGGATAAATCTTCAATACTGCTATCGGGTGTAATAATAGTGTTATGCAACTTTTTATTCTTTTCTAAGCTTCTCTCCAGAGAAACTTTTTCCGAGCGTGCCAACTCCAGCTGCAGTTTTTGCTCATGTAATTCTTCACGATCATTTTGTAAATCAGTATATGCTTTTTCTTTCTGTCTATATTCACTTTCTAAACTACTAATAGATTTTTTTTCTTCATTTTCTTTTGCAGTGAGATTATCAATCTCAGCTTTTCTAGAAAGAAATTCGTTTTTAACTGACTTTTTCCCTTTTATCACGGCCCAATCTTTCCCTAACCAAACTCCTTCCTTGCTAACAACTGACTCGTTGCTGCTGATATTTTTTTGAAATTCAAGCGCATCTGATGTTGTTTCTGCACAAAAGATCTGATAGAAAAAACTACTTAGATCAGAGTCACACTTAACTTTGCTTAGTAAAAGTTCTTTGGACGTCTTATCAACTCCTGGTCTTCTTTTAAATATCACCACTTCACCAGATTCTAATTTCTCTGCATTGCTTATATGTTGTTGCAAGCTACTAGTTGTAATTGCGTGCAACTTGTTAGATAAAACTAGATCTACAGCCTTTTCCCAGCCTTTTTCTACTTCAATAATATCAGCTAATTTTGGCTGACTATCTAATGCATTTATCTTCAGCCATTCTACAAAGCTGCCATCCTGCCCAGTTAAGTTTTCTTCGTTTAACGCGTGCAAAGAAGCTAATTTCCCTTGCAATGATAAGTGGTCTGATTTTTTTACATCAATCACGTTTTTCAATGCAGCCAGCTTTTCTCTGCTGCTCTCAATACTTGATAAAGAATCTTTTAATTTATGCTCTACTTCTCCGCCCAGATTTTCTATAACTATATTCTTTTTGTTTATTTCTTCTTTTTCTGAAGAAATTTGCTGCTCCATATCTTTTACTGCATCCTGATTACTCTTCTTATCTCCCATTCTTTGTTCTATTGAGCTCACTTGAGATGCACACTGATAGTATTGTGCTTGTGTTTCGTTAAAAACACTATTAATTGCAGTGAGAGTATCTCTTTGTTTTTCAATGTTTGTAAGAATTGCTTGAAGCTCTGCATTCTCTTTTTCTGTTTCTACTTCTGTTACGCTAACAGTTGTTTGCCTTTCTTGTTTTTCTAATTCATATCCTTTAAGCATTAAAACAGTAAGTTCTGATGATATGCGCTTATGGTCTTCTTTTAGGGTGTTATATTTTTCTGCTTGCTTCTTTTGTCTCTCAAGATGGTCTAACTGCTTCTGGACTTCTCCACGTAAATCATTAATTCTGTCTAAATTTTCTCGAGTATGTTGTATTCTGGTCTCTGTTTCTCTTCGTCTCTCCCTGTATTTTGATATTCCTGCTGCTTCCTCAACGTACACGCGCAACTCTTCGGGCTTAGCATCTATAAGTTTAGAAATCATCCCTTGCTCAATAATTGCATAACTTCTAGGACCCAAACCAGTTCCCAAAAATAGATCAATAACATCTCGTCGTCTGCAGCGTGTTCCGTTTAGAAAATACTTAGACTGGCTGTCGCGTGCCGCATCTCTGCGAACTGAAATTTCGTTATATTTTGCATATTGTCCATGTGCTTTCCCTTCTGAATTATCAAAAATAAGCTCTATAGAAGCTTGCCCAACTGGTTTTCTATCCGCAGAACCATTAAAAATAACATCTTCCATCTTATCGCCACGTATCTGTTTTGATGTTTCGCCCATGACCCAGCGCACAGCATCAATAATATTTGATTTGCCGCAGCCATTTGGCCCTATTATTCCTGTCTTATCTGTTATAAAGGATATTGTCGTAGGATCAACAAACGACTTAAATCCGGACATTTTTATTTTCTTGAGTCTCATTTTTGCAATATTCTTGATTTATAATATATATGATTGCTTATGGCTATTCCCTGATATTTTGCTATCTTATATGGCATGAGTACATTAGAAACATTTGAAAACCCTCAACCAAACCGAGATTATACCATCCGCACGCGAATTCCGGAGTTCACCTGTTTATGCCCTAAAACTGGTCAACCTGATTTTGCTGAGCTCTTGATAGAATATGTGCCAGAAAAGCTCTGTGTAGAATTGCGCTCATTAAAGTACTACATGACATCATTCCGCGATGTGGGCGGTTTCCATGAAGATCTCACAAACCAAATATTATCAGATCTAGTAACACTGATAAGCCCACGGTATATGAGAATTTCAGCAAAATTTAATGTACGTGGCGGTATATATACTGAAGTAATAGTAGAACATAAGGCTCCAAATTGGAAAGCCCAAGAAAAAATAGAACTTCCATAATTACCTGTTATATATACGTCTACGCTTTCTCAACTGCCGCTCTGAAAGTATATTCTTAACTGCACTATATGGGTTGTGAGCATTCCTTAAACTAAAAACAACAGGCACTCCGACTAATCCAAAGTATTCCCTAAAATAGTTAGATAAGTATCTCAAGTAGTGTTTAGGTAAGCGAGTCAGTTGATTACCATGCAAGATTAGCCTAGTTGGCTCAGAGCCTCCTTGATGTGCATAGCGAATTTTTATACGTCTTCCTTTGCTGACAGGAGGAGGATTCCTTTTAATTGCACTTTGTAAGAAAAGATTAACATCTGCCGTTGCTATATTTTTTTCAGCTGAATCCAGAGTTAGCGCAATAGATTGAAGTAATTTTTTAATTCCATGGTTCTTGAGTGCAGAAATTCTATTTATAGTAGCGAAATCAACAAAACTGAGTTTTCTGTCAATATCTTTTTGCAACTTTAAAAGTTGATCTTCATTCAAAACATCGCATTTATTTAGTGCTAACACCAAGCTTTTTCCTGATTCAACTGTTAATCCAATCAGATGAGCATCTTGATCAGTCACGCCTTCTGTTGCATCAAGTAAATTTATTACAATATTTGATCTATATATTGAAGACAGTGACTTAGCTATGCTGAATTGCTCAATTTCTTTTTGTATTTTACTTTTTCTCCGCACTCCCGCAGTGTCAATTAGCGTATAATTTTTATTCTTATATTTAAACGGCACATCAATTGAATCACGCGTAGTTCCTGGGATATCAGAAGTAATGACCCTATTATCTTGCACAAAAGTATTTACCAATGTTGACTTGCCAGAATTTGGTCTACCAATAACTGATATTTTTTTAGAGTCATTAGAACTATTATATGTTTTTTCTGGAGCACACTCATAGTCTTGTAATATGATGTGCATCATGTCTGCAAGGCCAATTTTATGTAATGCGCTTACTTGGAAAATAGGGTTTATGCCTAAAGCATAAAATTCACTTAAATTGGAACTTTTGCTTGTACAATCAACTTTATTTACTGCTAGAAATATTTTTTTATTAGTGACACGCATTAATTCAACAATAGATTTATCTTGTTCCGAGTACCCACACTTAATATCAACAAGAATGATTATTGCGTCTGCCTCTTCTACTGCTGTTGTGGTTTGTTTACGAGAATCGCTTACAATATTATTTTCGTCGCCTAGCAAGCCTCCTGTATCAATCAACACATAAGGAATTGCGCCAAGCTTACCAAGACCATATTTTCTATCACGTGTCAGTCCATGATAATCAGCAACAAGTGCATCTTTTGTATTAGTCAGCTGATTAAAAAGAGTAGACTTTCCAACATTTGTTCTACCAACTAGAGCAATTACGGGTTTCATGGCTTTTAAACGAAGTATGGGTTTCGCTGTCAGGATACCAATTTTTAAAAAAATTAACTAACTATTGGTAAATTTAGTTTAATTAAAGTCACTTTCAAAAACCGTAAATTTTGAGTCTTTATCATAGGTATAAAGGCGGTTAAATTTTGACTCTAAGGGTGACTGTAGTTGGTTACCTATTTTGTTACGCCCTACAAATGAACCGTCAAGTGTATTAATCCAGTGCAGATAGCCCTCATAATCACATACGACTATATTCGTTCCAACAACGGTAGGTCTGGAGGGTTGCCTTCGCATGAGATCTTCTTGCTTCCAGACAGATGCTCCACTTGTTTTATCAAACGCCCAAACACCTCCTTGATCATCTGATACATATATTTGCGCATCATCAACAGAAAGTCCTGTGTATGAAGATAATTCGCGTGACCAAATAATTCTGCCGGTTGTGATATCAATGGCTGCTAGATTTCCTTGGTAAGAAACAGCATAAACAAAGTTTTCTGAAACTACTATGTGTCCATCTATGTCAATTAGCCGGTCAATATCAGAGCGGCCGAATGGCGCCATAATTCTAGCTTCCCATATTAAAAAACCGTTCTGGAGATTGTATGCAGAAAGTTTACCATCATCATAACCTGCGTAAACTCTGTTCTCAAAAACTATGGGTCTGCTAGCACCCCTCAAAGTTAGTGCAGGCGTTGAGTGCGTTGACTGCCAAAGCACATCTCCATTGTTAGTATCTAAAGCAAGTAGTTTATTGTCATTTGTCCTAACTATAAGAGTATCGCTGCTTGGTTCTGATACTGACATCACTTCACCTGGAATAATAACTTGCCAAGCGATCTTGCCATTTTGCACATCTAATGCTGTTACTGTCTCTTGATATGTCCCCAAATAAACATGTCTGTTATCTGCTGTTAAGCCACTAAAAGGCGTCAGTCCTATTTTAACTTTCCAGTTTGCCTTTCCAGTTTCACTTGAAAGAGATGCAATTGAACCAGTATCGTCGGCGATAAAAATCAAAGAGTCGCTTATAAAAGGATGTACCGCATTATAATAATCATCAAAATCTCCATCTAATGAATACGACCATATCTTTTTCACACTGACCTTGTTTTGAACATCTTGAAGCTCTCTTATAAAAGCCCCATCATCCTCAAACCATTTAGTTGGCGATGTCAATGCATCCCAAGAACAGGAAGAAGCAAAAGAGAAAGAAAGAAGAACTATTAATTTAATGGCTTTCATTGAATTCTATATAGAGCATTCATTCATTGCTTTCTAAACTTATAGCATCATTGAGCTTCATAATTAGATATTCATTATTATCTGAAGAGAAAGATATTGACTTACCGTACGCCTCCTTTGCTTGAGGTATATTCTTTTTCTTAATATATATGTCACCTTTCAACTCCTCTACTAAGGATATGAAAGATTCTGGATAACTGTTATTTAACAATAATAAAGCATCTGGATACTGTCCTTGAGCTAAATACAGGCGTGTCAATCTAATTTGTGCTACTGCGAGCATTATTTCGCTTGTTGTATTCTGAATTATCCATTTCAAATTTTTTTCAGCATCACCACTAATCCCTGCTTTGTAACTGTAATGGGCCATTTTAAGTGCGGCAATCTTTGAGTATGGTGTAGATTGAAACGAATCTTGCAGTACAGTTGTAATCTTTGCTGCCTTTTCTACATCGCCATCAGCAAGTGAGTCATGTAACTGCATGTAAAGAGTCGATGCCTCCATACTTTGTTCTTTCTTGTGCAACTGCATACCTTTCCACCCACCTAATAAGCATACGCTTAAAAAAATACCAACCATGATTGGGCGTCCATTTTCTTTGAACCAGATTTTTATATTTTCCAGTTGCTCATCATCTGTGTAGTTTTCTGCCATTTTCTAGTAATCAATTATTTTTTAATAAATATGCTTTTAATTTCTTTTTTTAAATTCTGAGAAGGAACTGTCTTTTGGGGTTTATCATTTTGCAAATGCTTTATACTGATACTGTTAGCATCTAGTTCTTCGTCTCCTATTAGAAGCACAATCTCAGCATTTGCTTTATCTGCTCTTTTTAGCTGTGCTTTAAAGCTTCCTCCGTTACAATTTAGCTGAATACCCAAATCTGGGAATTCTTTTCTGAGGGTATAAGCTAAATTATGGCTATGAAATACTGCCTGTGCTCCTGCAGCTGCTATATATATATGACATTGTGTAGGTATTATAAGCTTATCATCAACAATATCTAATAAGCGCTCTAGGCCAATGGCAAAACCTGCAGCTGGGGAAGACTTGCCGCCTAATTGTTCAATCAGTGTATCATATCTCCCGCCTGCACATATTGACCCTTGCGCGCGTTTTTTATCTACCACCCACTCAAAAACTAAATTATTGTAGTAATCCAGTCCTCGCACAAGATGCGGATTAACCTCATAAGGTATTTTATTATCTGCAAGTATGTGTTGCACAGCATCAAATTGCTCAAGAGAATCTTTCTTTAGATACTTAGTTAATTTTGGCGAATCTTGAATCATTTCCTGCAAATCTGAATTCTTGCTATCTAAAATTCTTAAAGGATTAGTGTCAATTCTCCTTTTGCAATCTTCATCAAGTTTTTCACTATACTGACTAAAGTAATCAATTAATGCTTGGCGATATGCCCTGCGTTCGGCATGACTACCAAGGCTGTTTATCTCTAAAGTAGGCCTTTTGATCTGTAAAGCATCCCACATATTGGAACACAACATAATCAGCTCAATATCTATTTCTGGGGCAGACATCCCAAATGCTTCAACACCAAATTGGTGGAATTGTCTATACCTGCCTTTTTGCGGCCTTTCATGTCTGAAAAATGGGCCAGAATACCAAAAACGGTGTTGACTCCCTATGAGACCGTGCTCAATCGAAGCGCGCGCGCAACTAGCAGTTCCTTCTGGACGCATACAAATTGAATTGCCATTGGAATCTTCAAATGAGTACATCTCTTTTTCTACAATATCTGTCGAGACACCAATAGAACGCTTAAATAAATCAGTGCTTTCAAGAATCGGTAGTTTAATTTCTCTGTAACCAAAGGTGTTGGATATGTGAGCAAGCATGTTCTCAACAAAACGAAACCGAGAACTATCTGGAGGCAAACAATCTTGCATCCCTCTAAGTGATTGTATTTTTGCCATCTCTACACTCTTATTTTCACCTTAATCTATCTCTTGTGAAGACACTATAAATCTAGACGTGTTCGATTCTGTGCGAATTCTTGGTATCTTAAAATATTGACTGTTTATTGTAACATCAACACCGTGGGCGTAACCTAAAAAAACATGAAAAGGCATAAGCCCGCTTATCTTTATATGTGAATTCTTAGGTACTAAATCTTTATATAACAATATTCCGTCCTTATTATAGACCTCCGCCCAAGACTCATCAGAAAATTGCAGTTCAAGCAAATCGCCATGTGCAACAATATTTTCTATTTCAACTTTTTGCGCTAATTCTAAAATTGGTGTTTCAATGATTTCGTCTTTTTTTTGCGGAACAACTAACTCAGCTTCAGCAGGCTTTTGTAATGATTGTTTATGATTGTCTTCTTTGACACTTAATTGAGCAGTTTCAGGAATATTCCTTTCAATAGAATCACTAATATTCACCGCATATATTGCACTGCTATCATCATTGTTTACCCATATCACAAACAATGAGACAAGAATTATCGCTACTGCACTTGTTCCTGCATGCAATAACACAGAAAGTTTTTGCTCATTACCTAAATAATCTGTACTTTTCGCTACATCTTCTGGAATAACTTGCTCATATCTTCTTATTAATTCATCGCCACTTAACTGCACATGTTTACAATAAGATCTTAGGTACCCTTTAATATATGAAGGTGGTGGCAAAACATCATACTCATCATTCTCTAAAGCTTGAAGTATGGCTCTGGAAAGACTTGTCTTTCTAGCCATGTCAGCAAGATCATAATTTAGTTTTACTCTTGCTTCTCTTAAGATTTTACCTACTGTTAAGCCTGTATATTTCTCCATTTTTATTTACTGATTAACAGCCTAGTGTTCAGAAATTTTTATAGCGCCTTTATGTCCAGCTAATTGTCCACATGCTGCAGCAATATCAGTCCCACGAGATTTTCTCACGGTTGTAACAATCCCAGCATCGTGAAGTATCTTGGAAAAGAGATCAATTTGTTGTGTTGACGAACATTGATATTGTGAATTTGGAAAATCGTTAAAGGGTATTAAGTTTATTTTGCAAGGAAAGTCTCTTAATAAAGCACTTAATTCTTTAGCAAGCGCAACAGTATCATTCACTTTGTCTAACATCACGTATTCAAACGTAATTGTACTTTTTCGTTTCTTATGTTTTAGAAAAAACCTACAGGCCTCTAATAATTCTTCAATTGGATATCTCTTATTAATAGGGACTAAAACATTGCGAAGTTCATTATTAGGCGCATGTAGTGACACAGCTAGGCTGACGTCAACTAAGTTACTCAGCTGCTTAATCCTAGGAGCTAATCCTGAGGTACTCACTGTTACACGCCTTTTGCTAAAACCATAAGCAGAGTCATCAAGCAGTAGATCGAGAACGTCAACAAGGTGATTAAAATTAGCTAGGGGTTCTCCCATTCCCATAAAAACAATATTGCTGACATTTTTGTCATCTTCGTGAGAAAAAATATTGTTACGTACTAGCCAGATTTGAGAAATAATCTCATCACTTGTTAAGTTTCGTACAAAACCATGTTGTGCAGTAGAACAAAAACTGCAATCTAAGGAACAGCCAGCTTGGGATGATATACACAAAGTACCTCTATCCTTTTCTGGGATAAAAACAGTCTCTATAAGGCTGCCATCATATAGGCGCAACAACCATTTTACAGTCCCGTCAATTGATTTATTAGTGGAGACAATACTTGGTATGTTTAATGTAAATTTTTCACTTAATTTTTTCCTCAGCGATTTACTGATATTTGTCATTTTTGAAAAATCTGTCTCACCATACTCATGCAGCCATTGCAAAACTTGTTTTGCGTGAAAAACTTTCTCATTCTCAGAAAAAAAGAATTCTTCTAATTGTTTGCGCGGGGTACCCAGTATAAAAGAATGGTCTTTCATTGGGCTATGTTAGATTTTATTTAAAAAAATTTCTTCTTTTGCAAAAAAGAATGAGATTTCTTTTTTTGCATTTTCTGCAGAATCAGATCCATGCACTACATTGTAATGCACAATACCTTGCATATTTCCATAATCTCGCCTAATGGTCCCTAAATCAGCGTTTATTGGATTAGTTGCTCCCATAATTTCTCTATTTTTTTGAAT
>Ga0315338_1004541_pt1 | contig 10845 bp, 8 predicted proteins | sample ASW8metaG_FD_204518 | JGI IMG/M metagenome (GOLD analysis project Ga0315338, IMG submission 204518) | Ammonia-oxidizing marine archaeal communities from Monterey Bay, California, United States - ASW #8 | ecosystem: Environmental > Aquatic > Marine > Coastal | place: USA: California | collected...
TTCGATCTACCTTGTCGGCAGTTATAACTAAGCACGTTCCAGCAATAGGGTTGCTACAATAATCTATGAGGGATTGAGCATCTTCGTCTTTTGGAATAGCGTCATGCAGGTTGCGAACAATTACCAGCTTAGTTCCACCGAGAAAGGGCAAGGTTTTAATAGATTCGAGCCAATTGCTGACGTTACTAATTCGGGCATCAAAGGTTTCTAGATTGAAATCCCGGTTGTCTTCGTTGATCCATATTTTCGTTAGCGATCTGATTGCTTCAATATGGTAAAACGTTTCGGGACCGTATAAAAAATAAACGGATTCTGTTTTTCCTTGTGATAATTTTTGGTCGAGGTCTTCTGGTGACACGATATTTAAAGAATTTTAGAATTGATCGATTAATAAGCTAACGAGACGCCTCCCCAGATCTTGAAAACCCAAGTCTAAAGCTTTTAGCCGGGCTCTTTCAGTGGCTGCGATATCGGATGTGGATTTGTAATCCCATTGTGTTTTTAATTTTTCTTTTATAAAAATTTTGTTTTTTATCTGATCCGTTATTGTTAAGTCAATCTCGACCTCAACAATAATATTAGAGACTAAATCCTGTGAGCCGAAAGAGACGTTTCTTTTTTGGTAAAAAACCAAAGTCGCGTCCATTACTAAATCAGCATTACCTTTTTTTGCCACTTTCAGGCGTCCATCAGAAATAAAAGCTTCCAAAACGGCACTGGTGAGTTCCCTATGTATTTCAGGTTGGGAGGAGGTATTTTTAAATACTGGAATGGAGATGGTTTTTAAGTGTGAAGGGAGTGAGCTGCCTGTTCCTACTAGATGATAGCCACACCCTGAAAAGAGCAAGCAGGAAATGGAAAAAGACAACAACCAATTATTCTTTTTCTTTGGTTTCATTTAACTACGATGTTGACCAGTTTTTTGGGGACGATGATGACTTTCTTAATTTCTTTGCCTTGAATCCACTCTTGGATCCGCGGTTCATTGAGGGAGAGTAATTTTAAATCTTCATCGCTGACTCCTGATGCCACCTGAACCTTTTGTCTCACTTTACCATTGACCTGTAACACGATCAATATTTCATCAGTTTGTGTTAGTTTTTCCCGATAGAGAGGCCATTTTTTTTCATCCAGCGCGTTCGAAAAGTTCATTTCTACTGCCATTTCTTGAGCGATATGCGGTGCGAAAGGTGAAAGGATCAGGATAAGAGCTTCCATTGCTTCTCGAATTACAGCTTGAATGTCCTCTTTCACTTCACTTTGTTTTTCTTTCCACTCCTTGAAATGGTAGAGATGATTGACCCATTCCATAATTGCCGCGATGGCGGTGTTAAATTGCATTCGTTTTTCGATATCTTCGGTGACACGCCTGATTGTTACATGGGTTATTCTGCGCAGTTCTTTTAATTCATTTATTGATGTGGAAAAATTTTCATCAGGGGGTGAGGCAGTTTTTATCACGTCAACAAACTCGCTAAAAATCCGCCAGACTCGTTTTAGAAATCGAAAGCAACCTTCTACGCCTTGATCGCTCCATTCTAAATCTTTAACTGGGGGTGCCGCGAATAGAATAAAAATCCGGGCGGTATCTGCACCGTAATTTTTTATTATTTCGTCGGGGTCCACCACGTTACCTTTTGACTTCGACATTTTTGCTCCATCTTTAATAACCATTCCTTGAGTTAAAAGATGATCAAAGGGTTCTTTGGTTTGGGTCAGTCCGATATCGTTTAGTACGAGATTAAAAAATCTAGAGTATAGTAAGTGCAGAATGGCATGTTCAATACCACCAACATATTGATCCACGGGCATCCAGTAATCGTTGTCTTCCAGATTAAAAGGATTATCTTCCAGGCGTGGTGAAGTATAGCGGTCGAAGTACCACGAAGAACAAATAAAAGTATCCAAAGTATCGGTATCACGTTTAGCCGGGGCTTTACATTTTGGGCATTTAGTTTTATAAAACGATTCGAGAGTATGAAGTGGCGACTGTCCTTTCTCTCCTAGTTGTACCTCTAATGGCAGTTCGACGGGCAGTTGGTTATATTTCACCGGAACAATTCCGCAGGCATCGCAATGTACAACAGGGATGGGCGTGCCCCAATATCGTTGTCTTGAAACCCCCCAGTCGCGAAGACGAAAGTTAACGGTAGCTTTGCCGATCCCTTCTTTAGCTAGATATTCGCACACCTTCCTACGGGCTTCTTGACCGATCAGTCCATCGAAGGTTTCGGAATGGATCATAGCTCCATCTGAGCTGAATGCTTGGGTCATAGTTTTTTCATCAAGCGTTTCATTTTTGGGTTGAATGACAACCCGAACGGGAAGATTATATTTGCGTGCGAAATCCAAATCTCTTTGATCATGGGCAGGAACCGACATGATGGCACCAGTGCCGTAATCCATAAGAACAAAATTTGCGGTCCAAACTGGAATAGATTCTCCCGTTAAGGGATTGGTGGCATATGCTCCTATAAACACCCCTTCTTTATCGCTGGTATCGCTGGTGCGTGCGATGGTATCTTGGTGGTTTACCTTTTTAACGAAAGCATCTACTTCAGATTCTTGTTCGGTTCCTCGCGAAAGCTGAAAAGTTAAAGGGTGTTCGGGAGCCAGTACCATGAACATCGCGCCGTATAAGGTGTCGGGTCGGGTTGTAAAGACTTTAATAGCGTGATCGCTGTCTTTGACTTTAAAGTCAACTTCTGCGCCGAAACTTTTACCAATCCAATTAATTTGCATGGTGAGCACTTGCTCCGGCCATTTCCCCGAAAGATTTTTACATCCTTCCAGAAGGCGATCCGCATAATCGGTAATTTTAAAAAACCAGCCTTCTTGTTGTTTTTGTAAAACTTCATTATCACAGCGCCAGCAACAACCATCGACTACCTGTTCATTAGCTAAAACCGTTTGGCAAACTTCACACCAGTTTATTGTGGAGTTTTTTCTATAGGCGATTCCTTTTTCCAGAAATTTCAGAAATAACCATTGGTTCCACTTGTAGTATCCAGGGTGGCAGGTAGCTATTTCACGGTCCCAGTCATAACTCAAACCAAGAGCTTTGATTTGTTCGCGCATGGTGCGAATGTTTTCAAAAGTCCATTTGGCAGGATGCGTATTATTTTTGATCGCAGCATTTTCGGCGGGCATTCCAAATGCGTCCCAACCTAGAGGATGAATAACGTTGAACCCTTTCATCCGTTTGAATCGTGCTAATGTGTCACCGATAGTGTAGTTTCGAACATGACCCATGTGGATACGTCCTGAAGGATACGGGAACATTTCTAAAAGATAGAACTTCTTTTTGGAAGAATCGCGTTCTACCTTGAACGTTTTGTTTTTTTCCCAATGTGCCTGCCATTTTGCTTCAATAAGGTTTGGCTCGTAAGGATTCATAAATATTTTTCTTGCCTGAGGATTACTATAAGTTTAAAAACAGGAATTCTAACATAATCTATCCTCTCGCGAGGGATGCAACTTGCCAATATATTTTTTACTCAGCCAATATTTGATCACCACGGTGCGATAATGACAGAGCTTTCAGGAGCCATAGCGATAGTTTTTTTAATCTATTTTCTGATTATGTTGGGCATCGGATGGTTGGCCTCTCGCCAGATAAGATCACCGTTGGATTTTTTTCTTGCTGACCGTTCTTTAAAAGCATGGGTTACTGCTATTTCTTCTACAGCTAGTTCAGAAAGTGCCTGGGCTGTTTTAGGTACTGTCGGGCTTGCATATACGGAAGGGCTGTCCGCAATCTGGTTTTTGCCTGGATGTCTGATGGGATACTTGATCAACTGGTTTTTCATTGCAGAAAAAATTAGAAAAAAATCCGAAGAAATTCAAGCAGTGACTCTTTCTGACTACATAGCAAATTATTTTAATGATGAGAAGTATGTTTTACGCTTAATCTCAGTAGTGATTATTTTTTCCTGCATGATGGTCTATGTGGCGGCCCAGTTGATAGCCATCGGAAAAACTTTTGATGCCATTTTCGGAGTGCCTCATGTTTTAAGTATCTCTGTCGGAGGCATAATTGTATTGGGTTACACAATGATGGGCGGTGTACGTGCTGTAGCTTGGACAGATTTTATTCAAGGACTCATCATGGTCTTTGGTTTGGTTGTTGTATCTCTAGTGGCAGTGCAAAGCTTGGGTGGATTTTCCGCCATGCTGGTGGAAGTAGAACAGGTCTCTCCTGCAACGCTTGAATGGATGGGGGGAAAATCCATTGCTGCTTTTTTTGGCTCAATGGTTGGATTGTTGGGGATTGGGCTTGGCTATCCAGGGCAGCCGCATGTTATTACTCGCTACATGGCTGCGAAAAATACCCAGGTTATTAAAAATGGAACATGGATCGCTTTAGGGTGGGGATTGCTTATTTATTCTTCCTCTATTTTACTGGGAATTTGCGGACAAGTTCTTTTTCCTGGATTAGAAGATCCTGAACATTTATTTCCAAAAGCAGCGGAGCAACTTTTACCAACTTTTTTAACGGCTATTGTTCTAATAGGTGTTTTGTCTGCAATCATGTCTACGATCTCGGCGCAAATACTGGTAGCAGCGTCGACAGTTGCACATGATATTTATTCAAAAATGTTAAAACAGTCTTTATCGCACAAACGAATAATCCTCGTAAGCCGATTGACAGTTCTATTGTTGGGATTGGGAGCGATGCTTATTGCATTAGGTGATACACGTGTTATTTTCCGGTTTGTGCTATTTGCGTGGTCTGGGCTAGGAGCTAGCTTTGGGCCATTGATTCTTTTTACTCTTTATTGGAAAGAGACCTCGCGCCAGGGCGCGATTGCAGGAATGTTGACGGGGTTTGTAATTACATTGGCTTGGAAAATCAACGATTTTTCCGATTCCGTGATTTACGAGTTAGTCCCGGCTTTTTTATTATCTAGTCTTGCTATTTATTTTGTGAGTAAAGCGACTAAAAAAACTAGGGCTCCAAAAACTTAAAAATAATGGTTGCCATCTTTTCTGCACCTCCTTGTTGATCATTGATGAAAGATTTTGCTTTGGAGGCCAGTCTCCTACGATAGTCTTTTTGTTTAAGAAGGGCATCAACTTTTTCTTTAATCTCCTCCGAATTTCTAACCGTGAACGCAACGCTTTGTTTATGTGCTTCATCTGCTACATGATCTATATTTTCGATGTGAGGTCCATGCAGCACGGCGACGCCATGTGACAATGGTTCTATCAGGCTATGTCCGCCACCAGGTTCGATAAGACTATGACCGATAAATACCACTTGACCTAATGAATATACTGTAGCTAACTCCCCGACCGTATCCAAGAGAATGACCGATTCCGGTTCGGAGTTTTCTAGTAAAGAGCGGCGGCAATAAGAAATACTTTTTTTGTCAAGCAGAGCAGCTATTTCATCTGCCCTTTCAATTCTCCTTGGAGCAAGAATCAAAACCAGGCAGGGATGTTTTTCCTTCAAATGCTGATGGGCGTTGAGAATTATTTCTTCTTCTCCAGCATGAGTGCTACCAGCTACCCATACGGGCGTACTTTCTTCTAATTTATAAAACTGTCGCAAACGATTTCTGTCATTATCCGTCATTAGCTGCAAGGAATCGAATTTTGGGTCGCCGACCACTTCTATTTTCCCAGGGTTTACGCCCAGATCTACCATAGTTTGCTGGCTATTATAGTTTTGCATGCAAAGTAGGTTGAATTGTTGAAACATATTTCTAAAGAGAGAACCAGTTTTCAAGTAGCCACTGGCAGAACGATGTGAAATACGACCATTGAGTAAGATTATTGATGTATTTTGTTTGTGTAATTGGTCGATCAAACCCGGCCAGAAGCCTGTATCAATCACCACATACATATCGGGTTGAATCCTGCTCCGGGCCAGCCAGGTGAAGGGTAGACAATCTAAGGGGTGAAAGAAAATATTTTCCGCTATTTTAAGATGCATCAAGGCCCCTTCATAACCAGAATCGGTAGTGACGGAAACCACGATTTGTAAATTTAGATTTTTTTCATGAATTTTTTTTAGAATAGGTGCAGCTGCTTTCACTTCCCCTAAAGAAAGTGCATAGAACCAAAGAATTTTGCCTTCTCCCTTTTTTATTTTTGGGGTAAAACCAAAATGGTGTTTCAAAAATTTAAATTTATATTTCGAAAAAAATGACAATATGGTGAATATAGGAACAATGATAATAGTACCCAGTAGGGAAAGGATGTGGTAAAAAAAGGTCATATCAAATCAAAACCAGAATTTAAGCAGAACGTGTCTCTTCGATAATTTTTATGTTACGGAGTGCAGCGCCACGATGGTTGCGAACAGTTTCGGCTGCTGCCCGACCAGCTTTTTGTCTGTCTTCAGAACTTAAGATAAAATGTTTGAGCGTTGAATAGAGTTCCTCTTCTTTTTGTAGTTGGATGCCGCCTCCAGAGTCAATGAGTAGTTTGGCTTCATCTTCAAAATTATTCATATGTCTGCCGAAAAACACAGGCATATCGAATGCCGCCGGTTCGAGAATGTTTTGACCACCGAAACGGGGGTTGAATCCCCCTCCAACATAAGCCAGTTTGGCATTGGCGTAAAAATTACTCAACACTCCCAGTGTGTCAACAAGAATTAATGAACTCGAATGGTTGACCCAATCTCCTCCTTCCTCCATTTTTGAGTATAAGTTATATTCGACATTAAATCCCCGGATAAGGTCTTCCACTTCGCGACAACGTTGCATATGCCTGGGAGCGATTACTCCAATGATATTTGGAAAATCTTTTTTTAATTTAACAAAAGCCTCCATTACGGGCCCTTCGTCTCCCGGTCGGGTTGACCCAAAAACGATTAGAAAAGAACTGGGGTCAAATGCAACAGACTTCAGCTCGTTAGATTCCATTGGAGGGACATCAAATTTTATATTACCTGTGACTTTTATTTTTTCTTCAGGTATGCCGAGTTCAAGCAATCGCTCTGCATCTAATTGAGAGCGCATGGAAAACAGGGTCACCCCTTCTGTCATCCATAAAAAGAAACTCTTTAATTTTCCGTAACGATTTAGAGATTTTTTGGAGACTCTTCCGTTGATTTGTAACACCGGAATTTTTCTCTTCTTGCATTGCCGTAGTAGGCAGGGCCACAGCTCTGCTTCAATAAGGATTAGTTGTGATGGTGCGATCTGGTCAAAGACCGGGTTCAGCCACAACGGGAAATCTAATGGCAATCTGAAAACATGTGGCAGGTTTTCTTCGTTTGCCATTGCATATCCCGTGGGAGTGAATGTGGATAAAACGATAGGGCGCGTTTCGCCCTGTTCCTGTAAAACGGTTATGAGGGTTTTTGCCAAACGTACTTCACCTATTGATGAGGCATGTATCCATAAGCTTTCTTTTAACTTGAGAAGAGTTTTTGTACCTTTTACCCTATCCTTAACATCTTTTCTAAAGCTTGGGGAAACCAAGGCTTTTAACAGCAGGAAAGGAGATACGGCAAGCATCAGGGTGGCTGTTAGCATATAATACAAAAAATCCATATAGGTAAGAGTATACTCCTAAAATATTTTAAAAATATCGATAAAAATGTCAGAGTTATTCTATAAAATCATATCTCCAAACCGGAAGTGGTATTGGTTTCCTGTTTTCTGGTTTTTGAGATGCGTCTCATTTTTTTATCTTCTGGGTCATCATTTTCGGTTGTGGGCCTATCGTTGGGGGATTTTTCCGCAGCGCAGCCTTGATTGCAGAGTGATCAGCGTTGGGAATCTAACGCTTGGTGGGACAGGGAAGACCCCCTTTGTTATGATGATTGCTGAAACTTTGAGAGGAAATGGATATAAGCCAGCTATCCTGACGCGAGGTTATGGGGGAAAATCAAATAAGCTCGTAAACGTGGTATGTGATGGGAAGTCTCTTCTTCTTTCGCCGGATAGGGTGGGAGATGAAGCAGTGATGATGGCAGAAAAGCTGAAGAACGTTCCTATAATTACAGGTTCTGACAGGTTTCAGACAGGTCGTTATGCTTTGGAAAATTTCGAAATCGACACCTTGATTCTAGATGATGGATTCCAGCATCTGGCTTTGCGCAGAGATTTGGATATCCTACTATGCGACCATCAAAAACCTTTGGGAAACAATCACTTGTTCCCTGCTGGTGAATTGCGCGAACCCGCTTCCGAAACACAAAGAGCAGATATGGTTTGCTTTACACGCTATTTAGGAGGCCCCGTTAAATTTTCTCAAAAATTTCTTGGTTCCATTCCGCAAATAAAAACCCATTTTCGGCTGGACTCTATAATTAACATAGAAAATGACGATGTTTGCGATGCGGAAGCTTTGAAGAACCAACCGGTGGTCGCGTTCTGTGGGATCGCAAACCCTGAAGGGTTCCGCCAGGTTTTGGAGGACTCCCAGGTGCAATTAAAAGTGTTTAAAGCTTTTCCGGATCACCATGTTTACAGCTTGCAGGATATTAAAGATTTAGAGTTTCGAGCTTTTGAGGAAGGAGGAAAACTCATCCTCGTTTCTGAAAAAGATGCGGTGAAGTTAAAAGACATTAAATTTTCATTGCCTGTTTATAAAGTAGTGATTGATTTGGAAATTCTGGAAGGTAGAGAAATATTCAATAAAAAAATAACCACTACTAGGTGTGGGAACCACTAGCCGTAGTCTATTAAAGAGTAGATTAATGGCAAGGATGAGGGGGATTGGATAATCCTTATTTTTGATGGTTGATATAAAAAGTCTAAGCTCTAATCAGCGATTTGCGATGAATGTTTTGGTTCCATCGCTTTACCTTTTCCCATTGGTATTTGCTTACATTGGCCCAAAGAATTTTGGGTTTGGCTATGACGGGTTGGTATATGCAGGTTTAGCGGTTAGTGCGGTGGGAATGACCCTGTGGATATTATCCATCTTGACATTAGGTCATTCTTTGGCCGTTTTGCCTGGGACGGATCGTTTGGTGACCCGCGGAGTTTATCGATATCTACGTCATCCGATTTATATTGGGATCATTTTAACTTTAGGCGGATTATTTTTAGCTTGTGGTTCTACGATTTGTCTTATTTATGTATTTGTGGTGGTGGTTCCTTTGAATATTTTCCGAGCCAGAGCAGAAGAAGTGGTGTTGCAAGAGCAACTTGGTGAAGCCTACCAACAATACCGTGCCGGCACTTTTTTTTAGTTTTTCCAGTGACTTTAAAAATTAAATTTCGAGCTTTACTTACCCAATGTAGTGAGCCGCTCGAAAACGGTGAGTTGATAATAGAGGATGGAGATATTTTAGAAATATCCCCGCAGGCTTCTAAAGTAAATACAGAAGATACGTTGGATCTTTCTGATCACCTGTTGATGCCGGGTTTTGTTAATGCCCATAGCCACCTTAGTTTGACAGCCCTCGCAAATAAACTTTCACCTTCAAAAAACTTTGCCTGTTGGATCCGTGATTTAATTTTCCTCAACTCCGCCTTGAAATGTGAGGAAAGGGTTTGGGGCATCCGAAAGGGTGCTAGTGAAATGAAATCTTCAGGGGTAACCGGTCTTGCTGATTATGTGGCAGACTCGGCTTTATTGGATACCATTGGTGGTTTAGGCTTCCGAAGCGTTTTGTTTTTAGAAATTATTGGGTTTCAAGATAAAAAGGCCGAGGGTCTCGCAAAAGAAGTGGAGAGAATTTTTAAATCGCATGGGTCGATATGGACTTTGGGAATCGCTCCCCACGCACCTTATTCTGTTTCTGAAAAGTTGTTCCTCCAATTAAATCAACTGTCTAAAAAGTACGGATGTTTACTTTCTACTCATCTGGCAGAAACCGATGAAGAGAGTCAGTTTATTGAAAAAGGTGAGGGGCCTTTGGTAGATCTTTTAAAAGACAGAAAAGCCTTTGATGGGAATTGGCAAGCTCCAGCGACAAGCCCCGTTCGTTACCTTAAATCTCTTGGCACTCTCAATAAAATGGTCGCAGTCCATTGTAATTTTATTGATGACGATACAGATGCTGTGCAAGCGGCGGTGTTTTGTCCGAAAAGTACCCACTGGTTTGGGCGCATTAATAATATTCTTCCAGTGAGAAAAATGTTGGATGCTGGAGTTCCTGTTGCCTTAGGAACGGATTCTATGGCCAGTAATGATTCATTAAATTTTCTCGAAGAAATACGTATGGCAGATAAACTATTACCAGAAGTGAGTCGCAAAGAAATCTTAAAGATGGCAACGCGTCTTGGGGCGGAAATTTTGCGGCTCCCTTGCGGGAAAATAGAACCCGGACAAAAAGGAGATTTCATCGGATTTAAGATAGGGTCCGACTACGGTGGTGACTGGCACGATATTCCTTTCGAACCACAAAGAAAGAAAGTAGATTTTTATATGGTGGATGGAAAGTTTTAAGCCTATTTCTCTTCTAGTTATGCGGATTTACGGACTCCCATAAAACCATTACTCAGAACAATCAAAGCACTGATATCGACGTTTTCTCCAGAATTTTTCAGACAAGAAAATCTCGGGAAAAAGTAGTTTGTGGTTGATTGAAAAGAATTTGCTAAATTTATATTTTTTTAAAAAACTTTATGCTAAAATGCCCCGCCTAAATTCATTGTGAGTAGTTTTTTATAGAGGGGGCTTTTTTCTGGGAAAGAAACCGTGGGTCATGCTATAGTTGTTGTCGTAAACACCCTTTCATAGCAAGAAATCCAGTTAAATCTAAATTTTATAGCCTAAAATCTCCATTTTTTGTTGCAACTTTGGAGGTCAAAGTGTACAGTGGGGGTTTTTATTTGCTGAGCTGGCATAGCTCAGTTGGTAGAGCAGCTGATTTGTAATCAGCAGGTCGGGGGTTCGAGTCCCTTTGCCAGCTCCAGTTTTAACTAATTGGTT
>Ga0315338_1004542_pt1 | contig 10841 bp, 8 predicted proteins | sample ASW8metaG_FD_204518 | JGI IMG/M metagenome (GOLD analysis project Ga0315338, IMG submission 204518) | Ammonia-oxidizing marine archaeal communities from Monterey Bay, California, United States - ASW #8 | ecosystem: Environmental > Aquatic > Marine > Coastal | place: USA: California | collected...
GCGATCGGCGGTTCGTGATCATGATGGCCCGGCTGTTCAAAATAATCCGCGACCGCCTCCATCAGATAGCTGACGAACTGGATCAACATCGTCACCGCAAAAACGGCTAAAAATCCGGCCATGAGGTATTTCACATACATACCGAAACCTGACTGTGTCACTTCGTAATTCGCAAGCGGGCTGTATATAATCGCTGCCTTGTTCCCCATACCCACCAGCAGGATCGTCCAGCAAAGCGTAATGCCGAGGAATAAGGTCCCAATGGCATTTACAAAGCCTTTGGTCTTGGTCTTGAACCCGGCATAAAACACGTCCACCCGAACATGCCCTTCTTCAACCAGAGTATACGCACTCGCAAAAAGGAAAAGCGCCGCATACCAGAAACGCACAAGGTCGCCCATGAAGGCTTGTTCATAAGAAAAGATAAAGCGGGTAATGACAATCATAAGTTCCGCCATGACAACCAGCAACGCCAGCCACTGAAATCCCAGTGTCTTTGATCGAATGGCAATCAAAACACTTAAAACCATTAGCGGAATATGGACATAGGGTCCGCGAAACTGCGATCGCCCTAAATCAGAAGTTAATTGATCCCCGACGAGATAGGGTAATAGTCCTTCAACTCGCAAAAAGGAAATCGCCATATCTGTAAGACCAACCAGGAAAACCGCCCAAAAAGCGGCCCTGACAAGAAACGTGTTGAATTTGGTAATAGAGGCGGCCTCATCGCGGAGATGGCGCCCGGATGTGCGCATGACATATATAACAGCAAAAGCAATACCAGCCAGATATATGCAGAGCTGGATCACTGAGTTTAGATTTGCGCTTTGCCCATCAAATATTTTTAGGACACCGGGCCAACCCAGAACGAAGGTAAGAAAATTATCGAAAAAGTAGATCGGCACGGTAACGAGCATGCACCAGCCAAAAATCCGCACAATTAACTGAAGCCCGCGACCGGATGCATAAACATCTTCTGCCATCGCCATAAAAACCTCCCACAGAGGAAGGGGCGAGATGTTGATCCCGCCCCTCCTCAGATTTTATGTATGTTTATTTGTCAATGCCCAGAACGCGGTTGCGTTGGTTGGAGAATGCGACTTCCGCAATTCTTGTCCAACCACCAATTTCGCGGAGGTTCTTCTGGAAATCATCATTGATTTTCGCAGCCAGTGGGCTGTGATCACGGGTTTCGGCGAAAACTTCTACTGCAGCTTCAGCGAAACTGTCATAGATATCGTCGTTGAATTCCTTCAGGACAACACCGTTTTCAGTGATCATTTTATTTAGGTAAGTACCGTTAAGCGCCATAGCTTCTTCATACTGGCCGGCATGCTCTTCCATACATGCAGCGGTAATAACTGCCTGCTCCCACTTGTTAAGGCTTTCCCACCAAGATTTGTTCATCCCGAAGGCCAACCCTCCGCCTGGCTCATGCATACCAGGGTAGTAGTAGTATTTGGCGGCTTCATAGAACTTCATGAAATAGTCATTATATGGACCAACCCATTCCGTCGCATCGATCGCACCGGAGACAAGGTTTTCATAAATCTGACCACCAGGAAGGGAGACAGGAGAGGCGCCAAGTTTAGCCATCACGTCACCACCAAGGCCCGGAATACGCATTTTCAGACCCTTAAGGTCTTCAGCAGAATTCACTTCCTTGTTGAACCAGCCGCCCATCTGCGTCCCGGTTGCGCCACAAGCCAGAGCTTTCAGGCCAAATTCACCAGACATTTCGTCCCAAAGGGCCTGACCGCCTGCAAATTTAATCCAGGCATTCCATTCAGATGTTGTCATACCCATAGGCACGGATGTGAAGTAAGCAAATCCAGGATGCTTACCCTTCCAGTAGTAATCCGCGGCGATATAGGCCTGCGAGTTACCGGAGGCAACTTCGTCAAAAGAGTCAAAAGCACCAACGCGTTCGCCAGCAGCAAAGTAGTTAGTTGTCAGCCGACCTTCACTAAGTTCCGTAATACGGGCCGCCAGCCGCTGGGCGCTAATACCCAAACCTGGGAAATCCCGTGGCCAGGTGGAGACGATGTTAATCTCCTTGCGCTCTTGCGCGATTGCAGGTGCTGCAAACGGTATCGCTGCAGCCCCGGCACCCGCAATAGCGGCGCCCGTCAAAAACTTGCGTCTTTCCATAAAAAGTTCCTCCCTTAGAAACTGAGGGCTGGATAGATTCCGCCCGTATCGATTTATTTTAGGTAACAGTATCTCTGCAGATTTAGTCTAATTGTTAGTCTTCAAGCGTCTCATTGCCTGATTGTGCCATCAGTTCTTGTCCGCTAGATCTCCCTGTTGGCCGTATTTTGCAGGAACAAGGATCAAATACAAGATAAATTTTTATATCTTAAAAATCGCATATTCGTTGAAGGGATAAATGTATAACATTACCTTTTATCTATAAGCCTCAGAAACTATATAATTTATGGCCCCTCAAGCAAATATTAGGTCTCTCATACTGACCTATTCCTACCCTCAGATCTGATAAAGGTCAGAGTTAATGACCTAACTTAAGGCCCTCCCTGATTGCAAAATAGTCTTTATGATTCGACCATTATTCATTCTGTCCAAAATCACATGGCCCCACTCGGCGTCCGTTGTTGCAGTATCGTAGGCTCTCACCTATAAGGCCAACTATCAAACTTGGGGCCATATGAAGGGGAAAATATTGACACGCGTCAAAATGCTTTGCGCGATATTGGACGTATTCAGCGAAGTTGTTGGAAGATATGTGTCGTGGCTTGCACTTGCTATGGTCCTCGTTCAATTTCTGATCGTTATTGGACGATATGTTTTCGGCGTCGGATCAATTCCGCTACAAGAAACCATTATTTATAGCCACGCCCTTTTGTTCCTTCTGGGGTCAGCCTGCACACTCCTTCACGGCGGGCATGTCCGTGTCGATATTTTTTATGCAAAGGCAAGCCTCAAACTGCGTGCCCTAATCGATCTTTTGGGATCTGTATTTTTGCTCATACCTGTCTGCGTCGCTATTTTTGCCCTAAGCTGGACCTATGTCACAGGGTCCTGGCAGATATCTGAGAGCTCGTTCGAAAGCTCCGGGATTGCCTATATATACCTGCTGAAAACAATGATCCTCGTCTTCTGCGGCATGATGATCTTGCAGGGCATCTCAATGGCCTTGCGTTCCATCCTGGTCCTTGCTGGTCAGGATACGATTGAGGCACCAACCGCCCTGGATGGTATCTAGGTATGGTCTTGGCAGAGTTCTTTGCGATTGGTTTGTTTGTTCTCGCGATAGTCAGCCTCTTGGCGGGCTTTCCCGTCGCTTTTACGCTGTCTGGCGCCGCCATTTTTGTCGCTGGACTGGCCTCGATTACCGGTGCGTTTGACATCACGCTTCTTGGCGCCATCCCGTCGCGTATTTTTGGGAACGCCATGTGGAACGAAATCCTAGTGGCCGTTCCTCTCTTCGTGTTTATGGGATTGATGCTCGAGAAGTCGAAGGTAGCTGAGGCGCTACTGGAATCCATGGGCATGCTCTTTGGCAATTTACGCGGCGGTTTGGGCATATCAGTCTTCGCGGTTGGCACGTTGCTCGCGGCATCCACTGGAATTGTCGGCGCCGCCGTGGTGACCATGGGACTAATGGCGCTGCCGACCATGCTGAAACACGGCTATGATCCGAAGCTGGCCGCCGGATCCATCGCAGCCTCAGGAACTCTGGGTCAGATTATTCCGCCTTCCATCGTTCTCATTATCCTCGGTGAGCAGATTTCCAACGCCTATATTGCCTCGCAAAGCTTTCTCGGCAACTGGTCTCCGGAGCCTGTTTCCGTCGGTGACTTATTTGCGGGGGCGCTCATACCGGGGCTGCTCCTCGTTGGTCTTTATATGCTGTACCAGATTTATCTGGCCATTTTCAAACCGGTAACATCTCCGGCCATTCCGCGCGACGGCGTTGACAAAGAAAGCGGTGCGCTGCTGCTGATTGTTCTGCACTCTTTGCTGCCGCCCGTCATATTGATCGTTGCTGTATTGGGTTCAATCCTTTTGGGGATTGCAACTCCGACAGAAGCGGCCTCTGTTGGGGGTGTCGGTGCGATATTGTTGGCAGGGCTCCACCAAAACGGCAAGGGCCGCCTTTGGATCTACTCTTCCGGGGTCAGCATTCCCATCATTTTGGTACTTGCCAATATCTTTGATCTTCGTGTTGGTGCCAACGGAGCGGTATCAGACCAGATAACGGGTTTTCTTCTGGTCGTACCGTTGCTTGGCCTTCTTCTGGTGGGAATATCTGTCAGCCTGAGCCGATTGTTTTCTGTTGGCATTTTGCAGAAAGTCTGCCGCTCCACCATGGAAATGTCATCCATGGTGTTTGTTATTCTGATCGGTGCGACGGTCTTTAGCCTGGTTTTTCGGGGCCTTGGTGGCGATGACATGGTTTATCGCTTTCTCAACGATTTACCGGGCGGAAAATACGGTGCGATTCTCGCCGTCATGCTGGTCATGTTCTTCCTCGGGTTCTTTCTGGATTTTGTTGAGATAATATTCGTCGTCGTGCCTATCGTCGCGCCGGTCATTTTTCTGATGGATGTTAATCCCATCTGGTTTGGCATTCTAATTGCCATGAATTTACAGACGTCGTTCCTGACGCCGCCCTTTGGATTTGCGCTTTTTTATCTTCGCGGGGTCGCCCCGCCAGAGGTAACCACCGGGATGATTTATCGCGGCGTTATTCCTTTTGTCGGCCTGCAGCTTTTCGCGCTGCTAATACTCTGCTTCTTCCCCTCCCTTGCAACCTGGCTCCCCAGCGTGATCTTCGGGTCCTCGTTTTAAGAAACAGAAAAGCCGCCGGAGACCGGCGGCTTTTCCAGAGTTCAAATTCTTTTGGCCCTTACGTGCGGAACTTTTCCACCAGCTTCCAAGCCATGGGCAGCAGCGCCACAGCCAGCAACAATTTCACCAGATCGCCGATGAGAAATGGTGTCATACCGGCTGCAACCGCTAATTCGAAACTCGGCATAAATTTCGCGAGCCAAGTGAGTCCGCCCGCATAAATCACGGCATTTCCGAGAAGCATCGCGACGCCGAGTTTAACGGGAGATTTATCCCAGCCTTTTTCCGCGAGGAAACCGACAATTGCCGCTGCAGCGACAAAGGCAAACAAATAACCAGCCGTCGGTCCAACCAGAGAAGCTAGACTTCCGCCATTGGCAAATACCGGAAGACCAAGAGCCCCTTCTGCCAGATAAAGTGCCAAAGTGGCACCGCCAAGGCGCCAGCCATAAGCCGCACCGATCAATAGCACGGCAAAAGTCTGCATGGTCATGGGGACAGGCCACATGGGCATCGCAATCTGCGCGGAGAGGGCCAGAAACGCGGACCCTGCAAAAGCCAGAACAGCAAGCCGAAACAACCGGGAGATCCTAGATGCTCCCTCGTCTGTCGTCCAGATCGCGGAGGCTAACGTTGAAGAATTCTGTACAGATGACATCTTGTTTCCTTTCAAAAAACAGAGATTCAATTGTAAATCTAACAAACGTTAGTTATATGAAATATGTTGTAATTTCAATAGCTTAATAGTCGAATAAGTAGGATTACTTTCTGGATTTTCGTTTTAGATCGCAAAAATCATGGATCCCAGATTGCTCCCGCGGGTCAACATCGGCACCAAAAATCTGGGTTTTCTGGATTTTCTGGGTGCCGGTTGTCGGCAGGCTTTCCCGGAACAATAACCAGCCCGGTGGTTTGTAATAGGCAAGCCGCTCTTTGGCAAAGTCGAAAATCTGTCGGGCGAGATCACCCGTTGCTTCAAAGCCGTCGTTTACGACAATACAGGCCATGACTTCTTCTTCACGGACGTCATCCCTGACGGCAATCACCGCCACTTGCGCAACTGCATCATGGCTTTGCAAGATGGCCTCGACTTCCGCCGCAGCAATATTCTCGCCGGAACGGCGGATAATATTCTTCTTGCGATCAACAAAATACAGCATGCCGCTGTCATCCTGACGGACGGTATCTCCTGTATGAAACCAGCCCCCTGCCCAGGCCTCCTCGGTTGCCTCTTCATTTTTAAGATAGCCCGAGAAAAACCCGCGACGTGGGTCGTCTCCCCTGCAATTCACCAGCAACTCGCCATCTGATCCTACAGGAACATCATTCCCCTGCTCGTCAACGACCCGCGCCCGCATATCACCATCGGGGCGGCCAAACGCTCGCGTATGAATTTGTCGTGGCTCGAAATTATTCGTGAAAAGACGCCCGGTTTCCGTCATGCCCCAGACCTCAATCAACGGAAAGCCATACCGTTTCTCGAAAACCTCATGTAGTTCCGGTTCGACACCGGCACCGATGCCGAACCGCACCGAATGTCCGCGTTCCTGTTCATTTTCCGGCTGATTGAGAAGCATCGGCGGAACGACACCGAGATAATGAATAATCGTTGCTTTGGTCTCAACCAGTTCCTGCCACCAGGTCGTCGGATGAAACCTGTCCGGAATGATCAGGCAGCCGCCTGTTAGCAGCATACACACCAAGGACACGGCACCCGCATTCATGTGAAAAAGCGGGAGCGGATTATAAAGACGTTCCTCTCCCGGGCGGATAGCAATTCCCCCCCCATATTCAACATAGGCTCGACCTGATGTCAGGAAGTAGTCATTGGTTAGAATACAGCCTTTCGGGCGCCCCGTTGTGCCAGAGGTATAGAGGAGACTAGCCTCAGTCAAAAGTCCTGGTTCTCCATCCGGCGGTGCAGCACCGGGATCAGGCAGAGCATCCGGAAATTCCTCAAGCAGAACAACGGGCAATGGCTTCTCTCGTTCTACAGCGACAGCCATGATATCCTTTTCGCGCACTTGGATCGTGACCACCATATCCGTTTCCGAATGATCCATCTGATAGAGCATTTCGTCATGTAGGTAGTCAGGATTAATGGGAACAACGGATATACCTAACGCGTTAACAGCAAGCATATGAAAGATATATTCAGGCCGGTTCTCAAGAAGATAACCGACGCGATGTCCATGCCCGAAACCGGACCGCTGATAAATTCCTTTCAGTCGCTCCACTTCCGCCGCCGCATCTGCATAAGTAATCTCGTACCCTTCCGGATAATAGCTGCGCCGGGAATATGCCGGAACACACAGAAAGGCATTATCGGGATATTCAGAAACAGTTTTCTGAAATGCAGAATAGACGAGCGTCATAGGAAATCGATCCTCTAGCTAAACCGGTTGTTCTTGTTAAAGCCACGAGGAGGAAGTCGCCCAGCGTTGGCACGGCGGGTATACCAGCCCGTCAGGTCATGCTCCGTCCGTGTTCGCTCGCCAGACTTCCAACTCAATCCGTCTTCCCTGTTGAACGTGGTGATATCCGAAAGGCCGCCATCCTTGTAACGCTGCAACGTCACCCCTCGCCCTCGGGTCATCTCCGTCAACTCTTCCAGGGCAAAGCAGTTCAGTTTGCGATTTTCGCCAACGACAGCAACAGAGTTGCCTTGAATTTCCTTACAGAAAGCAGCCTCATTATCACCCGAGACATTGAGGACTTGTTTACCATTTCTTGTTTGGGCAATGACCCCGTTTTCGTCAACGATGAAACCGCGTCCATCACTTGACGCCACCAACAGTTTCCGGCCCTGCTTATGAACAAAAAGCGCGACGATATCCTGATCATTTCCAAGATCAATCATCAATCGAACAGGTTCCCCGTGTCCCCGGCCACGCGGAAGCTTGTCACAGCCAATAGTATAGAACCGCCCGTTCGTCGCGAACAGTACCAGCTTGTCCGTTGTTTCGGACGGGATCCAGAACCGCTCCTTATCGCCATCTTTGTATTTTTCTGCGCCACCTGGCTCTCCGTGACCCTTGATCGCCCTGATCCAGCCTTTTTCGGAGCAGATAACCGTAATAGATTCTTTTTCGATCATCGCTTCCAGCGGGATTTCCGGAAGGTCAACGGCTTCGCCAATCCGGGTCCGTCGATTTGAGATTTCAGGGTGCTTTAAAAGAGTCTTCTTAAGTTCCCGTATCTCTTCCGAAATCGCGGCGCGGCGCAGATCTTCACTTGCCAATAGTTCCTCAAGTCCGGTTTTTTCGGCACTCAGGCTATCATGCTCCCGGCGAAGCTCCATTTCTTCCAGACGCCGCAGCGACCGAAGACGCATATTGAGAATGGCTTCCGCCTGATTGTCCGTCAATGTGAAGGTCTCAATCAGGCTTTGCTTGGGGTGGTCTTCCTCGCGGATAATCCGGATCACCTCATCCAGATTAAGGAAGACAATCAAATAGCCTTCCAGAACTTCCAGACGGGCTTCGATTTTGCCAAGGCGATATTTTGACCGGCGAACAAGGACTTCAAAACGATGATCAAGAAACGCCTGCAACACATCACGCAAACCCATCACGCGCGGTGTCTGGGTTGCGTCCAGCACGTTCATATTGAGGGAAAATCTGTTTTCCAGGTCCGTCAGGCGGTACAAACCTTGCATCAGCATTTCGGCTTCAACATTCTTACTGCGGGGTTCCAGCACCAGCCGTATATCCTCCGCCGATTCATCCCGAACATCCGCCAAAAATGGCAGTTTTTTTGTCTGGATCAGATCCGCAATGCGCTCAATCAACCTGCTTTTCTGAACCTGATAGGGAATTTCCGTGACGATAATCTGATAGGTGCCGCGCCCGGTATCCTCGACTTCCCAACTGGCCCGCTGACGAAATCCGCCCCGTCCCGTCAGATAGGCCTCGCGGATATTCTCGGGTTTCTCCACCAACTCCCCGCCTGTTGGAAAATCCGGTCCCGGAATATACTCCATGAGTTTATCGATGCCCGCATTGGGGAATTTAATCAGGTGCAGCAACGCGTTGGTGATTTCAATGGCGTTGTGGGGTGGAATAGAGGTCGCCATCCCAACAGCAATGCCGGCCGATCCATTGGCCAGCAGATTGGGAAAGGCAGAGGGCAGCACCACCGGTTCGTGATCTTCCCCATCATAGGTGGGTCGAAAATCAACCGTGTCCTGATCGATATCTCGAAGCAGCATTTCGGCGACAATTGTCAGTCGAGCCTCGGTATACCGCATGGCCGCCGCATTATCACCGTCGATATTTCCAAAATTCCCTTGGCCCTCGACAAGCGTATATCGCTGGGCAAACTCCTGTGCGAGACGAACGAGGGCATCATAGACGGACTGGTCGCCATGAGGATGATATTTACCGATGACATCACCGACAACACGGGCACATTTCTTGAAACCGGAATTAGGATCCAGTTTCAACAGGCGCATGGCGTAGAGAAGCCGTCGATGCACAGGCTTCAGGCCGTCTCGCACATCTGGCAGGGAACGGGACATGATGGTGGACATGGCATAAGCAAGATAACGCTCGCTTATGGCGTCCTTCAGCGAGGTCGGGACGATCTCGCCAGGCTTTACAGGGGAATGGTCAGTCATGGGGTCTATATACCATCAGAATAGTGAATGAGGAGCGAAAAATGCACGTCTCATCATTTCATTCGATTTAGCCATTTTTTAGGATGCTTCTGCGGTCGATTGTGACAAATATCGCTGGCGAAGACCGTTTATAAATCTTTCCCGCGCCGACAAATGGGCGTCTGGTCGATGCTCCCCCACCAATTTCTGAAGGAAGTATCCGGTCAGGGACAATCCATCGAGGATTTCCTGACTGGAAGTCGCTGTTGATCCACCAGAATCAACAGATAGAAAAGGCGGTAGGCGCAAGAGTTTATCATGATACGGTTCGCCTGCCCCCCGACTGACGGATCGTGCCGATTTCGGAGAAACATAAATCAAATCCTCAGTCGCGCCTGTCGCGGCGCAGTTCGATAGATCGAGGCCATAGCCAACTTCGGCAAGCAAACCCAATTCCCAACGCACCAGCAAGGATGGCCAATGGTCAAGTCCCTGGTCCAATGATGTAAATAACAGACGTGTTGCCTCATAAAGCTTAGGATGCGGCTCCCGCTCGGGTAAGGCAACATCCAAAAGTGATAGGGCGGCGCTGCTGGCGAGCAATGCCATCGGCGCGTCGAAAAGCGCCGCCATATAAGATTTTCGGGGCTCTACCACAAACGTCCCAAGCTGCTCGGCCAGTCGGCTTCGCCATGTTAGCTCCACTTCATTGCCCGTTTGTAACACGCCCCGCAGCCGCCTACCTGCGCCCCCGCGCACAAGCCCGGCAGCACGTCCATGCTCTTCGGTAAAGGCATGCAAAATGACGCTGCTTTCACCATGCTTTCTACAGCTGAGAATAAATCCGACATCAGTCCAGTTCATTTCCCAATGTTAGCAGAAACGACATCACCTCATAAGAAAATTCACCATTCACTTTCTCACCAATCGTCTGCAGAAACCGTCAAAGATTGAAGAGACAGAGGAAGGAAACATGCCGTTGGAGACCCATATCGCCCTCATCAGCACAATAAACGACAGAAATCTCACTCACGATGTACTGGATACCGAAGGGTTTAAGTGGCATGCCCCGCCACCTACCCTACTAACACCATTCAAATATCGTAGACGTCGATGTTCCGGTCCTGCATCCGGCTACCAAATTGCCCTCAAATATGATGGCCTGATTTGCCGGATTGATGTAACAGTCTGGGGCATTTCTTACAGGAAATCCACACCAAATAAACATGATATGGAAGTCATTCAGATCAGCAAGTCATCTCCCTATCACCTTGAAATCATTTTTATTTAGACAAAATGCGGCATCTTGCCGCGACTTTTGTTGCGGCGCATAAATCTCCTTGATTAAAATCAATGCTGTGGTTATTTCACGAACTAGGTTTGGCCGACAAATGATGAAATTTATTTACTCCGCAGGACTAATAGTGATGAC
>Ga0315338_1004543_pt1 | contig 10840 bp, 15 predicted proteins | sample ASW8metaG_FD_204518 | JGI IMG/M metagenome (GOLD analysis project Ga0315338, IMG submission 204518) | Ammonia-oxidizing marine archaeal communities from Monterey Bay, California, United States - ASW #8 | ecosystem: Environmental > Aquatic > Marine > Coastal | place: USA: California | collected...
TGCTTGGATGTATTCTTGTTGTAGGCTGGTTACAGATTGATGATAACTTGGGATTACTTTTTCAACTGCGTCCATGTATTTGTCGCTAGTTTGTTTCCAAGTTGAAAACACATCTTTTGAAGAAGTGTTAGTACTGTTACCAGTGTTTGTACTGTTTTGATTGCTCATGGTTAGCCATGATTGGATTCACTATATATACCTATTGGTAATGATTGGTAATTATTACCAATGATATCCTAATCATTATTTGTTATATTTTTCAACGGAACCACAATGATTTGCACAAGGTCACCTTCTGCAACAGTTAATGCGTCTCTTTCAGCCTCAGGAATAGATATCCTACCATTACTTCCAACATTGGTTTTGAATGCTCCCCAAGTTAGAAAATTTGGAATCATATTCTGAAAGCTGCTAAAGGGATTTTGCATGTTTGGTTGCTGAGAATTCATATTATTCATGAAATTCTGTGCCTGGCCAACGTTTTGAAGCCATTGCTTATACATTTCAGATGGATCGAATTGGTTTTTTTTGCCTGTCATAGGTAATTAATGGAAATATGGTTAATTAAATGATCGCTATTTTAGAAATTCATAAACCAATTTGTAGAATTTGTCAGGCATTTCAACATAAGGTGTATGTGCACAACCTAACATTTTGATAAATCTACAATCATTAATTCCAGTTACAAATGATGATGCATATTTTATTGGAATGACTGGATCGTTTTCTCCCCAAATAATTAGTGTTGGTAAATTAATTGATGAGAGTTTCTGCGATATAACTTCGGCGTCTTTTAGTCCAAGTAATGTTGACATAAATGCCATTTTAGCATTAGGTAACTTCATACGTTTAACAAATCCCTTAATGGTGATTTCATCAATATGTTTGTCCACAGACATCATTTCAAATGCATGTTGTGCATTTTCGTCATTTGGGTATAATGCTGCCATAATATATGCATCAAGTGCAGGAGTTGTATGCTTCATAATTCCAGATGGTGAGACAAGAACTAATTTCTCCACCATATTATTATTTCTGGATGCAAATTCAGCTGCAATCTGGCCACCCAACGATGAACCAATAATAGCGACTTTCTTTATGCCTATGTGATCAAGGAATTTTTTGATGAATTCTGAGAGATATTGTGTTGTGTAATCAATTGTTGGTTTGTCACTTTGCCCACAACCAATTAGATCAGGAACGATTACCTTGTAGTTTTTTGCAAAATTTGGAATTACGTGTTCCCATCGTTCAGCTGAGGCACCTAATCCGTGAATTAAAAGGAGGTTTTTTTCGGATTTGCCATCCACAAGGTATCTAATATTATGACCGTCAACCTTAACGGATTTTTCCTTCATTTTAGTAAAATTTACACTACTGAATTAATAAATAATTTGAAATGCACATACAGAAATATCTGATCTCAACATTATAAAAAAAGAAATGCATGCCCTACAAATGGGGAGAAGTAGGGCCATACATCCCCAAGCTTCCATTTTTTAGCTGATCCGTGGTAGATCTACTCATATAAAATAACGATCTTGATCGCAAACTGCTTTAATACAAATCAAAAAATAGGAAAAAAGTACTAAAGTGGTACTGTTGCCTTAGAATTATGTTACCATCAATTGAAAGTATTAAACAACAGAGATTAAAAATTGGTCTGACACAAAAGGAACTTGCCAATGAAGTAGGTGTTAGTACATCAATGATAAATCAGATCGAGTCTGGACGAAGTCAGCCCAGTTATGAAACTGCAAAAAAAATCTTTGAGGTGTTAGCAAATAAAGAAAATCAATCATCATATACCGCAGGCCAATTATGTAGCCAGAATATTGTACACATAACTCCATCCAACACACTTCATGATGCAATCAAAAAAATGCATAAATCATTTATCAGTCAGATTCCAGTGTTTGATGGAAAAAAACCAGTTGGGGTGATTTCTGAATCAGGAATTGTGACACACTATGAGAATGGAAATATAGAGATTGCAAAAAAAATCAAAGTTGAAACTATTATGGAGCCAATCCCACCAATAATTGATTATAAAACACCTGCAAATACTTTAGGCCCACTAATCAAATACTCAAAATGCATTCTGGTATCAAAAAATTCTAAAGTTTATGGAATTATCACTGCATCTGATACTTTGAAAATGATGGAATGATTATTTGGGGTGTGAGCAGAGCTCAGCTAAAACACCTTCTAATGATTTTGGATGAATAAAAGTAACTTTGGTTCCAGCGGAGCCAGACCTAACTTTTCCTAGAAACTGTACACCACATCCTTCCATTCTCTCAACCTCACCTTCAATGTTATCAGTTTCCAGTGCCAGATGATGTAGTCCCTGACCTTTTTTATCCAAGAATTTTTTGATTGGACTCTCATCATTTGTGGGCTGCATTAATTCAATTCTTCCATTTTCCATTGGTAAAATAGCAATTTTTACTCCCTCTGATTCTACAGTCTCAAATTCTATATCATCTATGCCTAATGCTTGCTGATACACTTTAGCAGATGCCTCAACATCATTCACTGCAATTGCAATATGATCAAACTTCATTTAGAATATCTCCTTTGGTCTATATTCACCAAACACTTCACGTAAAGTATTACTAATTTCTCCTGTAGTTGCATATGCCTTAACAGAGTTTAGAATGAGCGGCATTAAGTTATTATCGGTTTCTGCAGCTGATTGTAATTTTGATAATGCTCTGTTAGTCTTCTTATTATCACGAGATTTACGTAAGGCTTTGATTGCCTTTTCTTGTTTTCTTCCTAATGAATCATCAATTCGTAGTAGTTTTTGTTTTGACTCAGACTCGTCTACAAACTTGTTCACACCAACCAATATTCTAGAATCGTCATCAACCTCTTTTTTGAGGCGATATGCATTTTGTCTAATTTCAGCCTGAAAGAATCCTTTGTCGATTGCCTTAAGAGAGCCTCCCATCTTATCAATCCTTTTGAGATATTTCCATGTCTGCTCTTCAATCTCATCGCATAATTCTTCAAGATAATGAGAACCACCCAAAGGATCAACTGTTTTTGTAATTCCTGATTCATGTGCAACGATTTGCTGTGTCCGTAATGCAATTTTTGCAGACTCTTCGGTTGGAAGTGCCAATGCCTCATCTCGAGAGTTTGTATGAAGTGATTGTGTCCCACCCAAAACAGATGCCATCGTTTGCATCGCAACACGGACTATATTATTATCTGGTTGCTGAGCTGTCAAAGACTCACCGCTTGTCTGAGTGTGGAATTTTAACTGTAATGATTTTTGATTCTTTGCATGGAATCTTTCTTTTAGTATTTTTGCATAAATTTTTCTTGCAACTCTAAATTTGGCAATTTCTTCGAAGAACTCTATTGTACAACAGAAGAAAAATGATAGCCTTGGTGCAAAATCATCAATTTTCAATCCCTGTTCTAAGCATGTCTCAATGTATTGAATGGCATTTGCTATTGTAAATGCAATTTCTTGGACTGCAGTAGAACCAGCCTCACGTATATGATACCCAGAGATTGATACAGGGTACCACTGAGGGACCTCGGCTGCACAGTAGCCAATCATATCACCTATAATTCTCATTGATGGCTCTGGTGGATAGATGTAAGTATTTCTTGCAATGTATTCCTTCAAAATATCATTTTGTGTTGTACCACGAAGCTGCTTACTTGAAAAGCCCTGCGACTGTCCAACTGCGATATAATATGCAAGTAAAGTGGATGCGGTAGAATTGATTGTCATCGATGTGGAGACTTTTCCTAACTCGATTCCGTTGAAAACAGTTTGCATGTCTTTGAGAGATGCAATTGATACGCCGACTTTTCCAACCTCACCTTCTGCTTGTGATGCATCGGGATCATGTCCTATCTGTGTTGGTAAATCAAACGCCATTGAAATTCCAGTCTGACCTTTTTCTAGCATGAACTTGTATCGCTTGTTACTTTGTGCAGCATCACCAAATCCCGCATACTGACGCATTGTCCAAAACCTATCACGATACATTCCTGCATGAATACCTCGTGTAAATGGAAATTTTCCTGGTTCTTCTCTTACATGTTTTTTTGTAGACTTTTGATAAAATGGTTTTACTGGAATGTTAGAGTCAGTTACATATTTTTTTTCTACTGGTTTTACTGTCTTTTTTACTACCATATATCATCACTTTAAGAAATTTTTTGTCAGATTATCTGCTGCCACAAATGGATCTATTTTTTTCTCTTGAACCTTTTTGAGATATGATGAGAATGATTTACTCTTTCCAATCATTGTTAAAACCTCCTGCTGTACATTATTTAAAATAATATCTTCCAATTCAGATTCCAAACGAATCTTTTCAGAATGTTTTTTGTTTTTTGTTTTTTGTTTCATCATATCTTTGAGTTCCTTTGCTAATTCTTTAATTCCCTTGTTTTTCTTTACAGAGGTTTGTAAGATTAGATTTTTGTCTTCTGTGTTTCCAACAAAATCAACTAAAGCTTGATAGAGTTGTGTTGCGCCATCCAAGTCACTCTTGTTTACTAGATAAATATCACCAATTTCTGTAATTCCTGCCTTGATTGTTTGAATGCTATCTCCAGTGTGTGGATTGAAAGCTACAACTGTAATGTCAGAAACTTTTGAAATATCGATCTCAGTCTGCCCTGCCCCCACACTTTCTATTATTATTGGATTGAATCCAGCGTATTCTAATACACGTAAACTGTTTCTAATCGAATATGCAATAGCACCTGTTGCGCCACGAGATGCGATACTTCGAATGTATGTTCCACTGTCAGTTGATTCAGACATCCTAACACGATCACCCAAAATAGCACCACCAGTTACATGACTTGTAGGATCAATTGCCAAGACGGCAGGCTTTAGTTTTAGTTTACGCAATTCTAATGATAGTTTGTTGATCAAAGATGATTTACCAGCTCCTGCGGAACCTGTTATGCCAATCACTATTGCCTTTCCAGATGTCTTGTAGATTTTTTTGATTAACTTTCGTGCCTCTTTTGGGTCATTTTCCATTATGGATATGGCCTTTGCAATTGCACCACGTTTTGCTTTTTTTAAATCTGGGAGCATTGCCATACAAAACTGTCTCATTCCTTGATTAAAATCTCTTACCTGTAATCAGTGAAGAAAGATTTTAAGGTAAATGTTTAGGAATTAACTCATGAGGCAAAAGGTATCATCAAGACGAGTTAAGATACTAGTCGCTAAACTTGGTCTTGATGGTCATGACCGAGGTGCCCTAGTTCTGTGTAGAGCGTTTAGAGATGCGGGAATGGAGGTAATCTATTCAGGATTATTTGCTACACCAGATAGAATTGCACAGATTGTACAAGATGAAGATGCAGATGCTGTTGCACTAAGTCTGTTAAATGGTGCTCATGGAACACTTTTCCCAAGAGTTGTCAAGGAGTTAAAAAAGAAAAAAATCAATGATGTGCTAGTTGTCGGGGGAGGGGTTATTCCTGAAGAAGATAAAAGAATATTAGAAAAATCAGGAGTTACTGGAAACTTTGGTCCGGGAACATCACTTGATGTAATCATTGATCATATTACAAAAGGTGTTTCTAAGTTAAGAAAATTGTAATTATTCAGTAGAATCAGGCCACATCATTTTTCGCATTTGTTTTCCAACAACTTCAATTTGATGATTATCTAATTCTTTCATGTATTTGTCAAATGCTTCCTTACCTTCATTTTGATAATTTTTAATCCATTCATCATTGAAGGTGCCATCTTGGATCATTTGAAGAACTTTTTTCATTTTCTCTTTTGTTTCAGAAGTCATAACCATTGGACCTCGTGTCAATCCACCATATCGTGCTGTTTCAGAAACACGTCTCCACATTCCATTAATTCCGTATTTTTGAATCATATCTACGATTAATTTTAGTTCATGTAATACCTCAAAGTATGCAATCTCTGGTTGATACCCTGCCTCAACTAATGTCTCAAATGCGTTTACTACCATTGATGCAGAGCCCCCACACAAATCTGCTTGCTCTCCAAACCAGTCAGTTTCAACTTCTTCTTTGAAAGTTGTTTTGATTAATCCAGCTTTTGCACTTCCAATTGCTTTTCCAATTCCGAGTGTTCTATCCCAAGCTTTACCAGTTTTGTCCTGCTCTACTGCAACAATTGATGGTGTGCCAAAATTTTCAAGGTATGTTTCTCTTACTTTAGAACCAGGACCCTTTGGTGCAACCATAATTACATCAACGTTATCTGGTGCATCAATCCATTTCCAGTAAATTGCTGCTGCGTGAGAAAATGATAGTGCATTTCCTTCAGAAAGATTTGGTGCAATCTCTTCCTTGTAGACTTTGGCCTGAATCATATCTGGAATCAATATGTGAATAATGTCTGATTTTTTACATGCATCTGCAACTGATAATACTTCATGCCCATCATCTTTTGCTTTTTTCCAGCTAGCACCGCCTTCTTTAAGACCAATTACAACATTAAGACCAGAATCTTTCATGTTGTTTGCTTGTGCATCACCTTGGATGCCATATCCAATTACTGCAATAGTTTGATCTTTTACTGGTTCAAGTGATATATCTTCATCTTTCCAGGTTTGTGCCATTAGATGCAATCAAAAATATGCAAATATAATCTATGAGATAAGAAAAGAGTTTTTTTGAAAAAATGGGTAGACCCCCTTTTGGTTATGGGGTAATCCTTTTGATTATAGCTCTAAAGGAAGTTAAAGTATGCTAAATATGCGCCTACTAAACCTACTCCTGCTATTGCTGCGAGTAACATCATTTTATCCAACCAATCCACCTCCTCAAATCCGCTTTCCTTTAGCTTGGTAAGTTCTAATTTTGTGGAATACGTTATGAGATGAAAATACTGCAACTCCAGCAATCATCACACCAAGAAAGTTTCTAAGTGTCATGTAGATATTTGGCTCTTGTGCAATTAGTGATAAATCAAATACCACGTAGAAGTTATCGAATAACCAAAATGCTATTGTAACCCATGAAAGTATACCTGCAATGAGATATCCAAGCCTAGTTTTTTGTATGACAAACAGTATTCCAAATCCAATTGCGATAAACCAAACAACCGAGCCTATTAGCCAAGAAATTTCAAAAACATCTTGTCTGTTATCTAACCAATAGTATGTAGTTCCTACTACTGCCATCATAATCAGAGAGATGGATAAGATCTTCTGATTAATGGGGAATCCCATCTTTTCAGAAAACTTGTAATCTCTATTCTTCTCTTCAATCTCAATCATATCATCCTGTGCAATTATGATAGATTCGTGAAGTGATTTTAATTCAAAGTCGATGTATTTCTTAATAGAGTCATCATGTACTACAGAATCATGAATTAAGCTTTCGACCAATGGTCTTGCAAGCGACGCTTTCACAGGAGTTATCAAATCAACCCAGTACGATGATAATTTTGTTGTCAGAAATGGAATTTGTAATACAAACAAATTTCTGTTAAGAATAGCAGAATAGATACGCATCATCTGTTCATAGTTTACTTTTTCAGGACCGCCAATATCAAAAATTTTTCCTTCGGTTTCTTGTATTTCCATACATCTAGCTAGATATTCAACCACATCATTCAAGCAAATTGGCTGTGTGAGTGATTTCACCCATTTTGGACATACCATTACACGCAATCGTTCTACAAGATATCGTAACATTGCAAATGAACCACCCTGTGCTCCAATGATAATTGATGCACGAAGTTGTGTGACTGGAATACTACCAGATGATAGAATATCACCAACAACTTTTCTACTTTTCATATGACGAGAAAGTTCTAAACCATCGTTAACCAATCCGCCAAGATAGATTATTCTTTTTACACCTGCTTTTGTTGCAGCTTTTAGAAAATTTTCTGCCTGAAGGATTTCACGTTTATCAAAATTACCCCACTCTTTTTTATGACCTTCCATTGAATGAAGAAGGTAATATGCGACCTCTACTCCGTCTAAAACATTTCCTAATCCGCTTTCATCTAGGGCATCAGCTTTAACGAATTTTACTCCTGGTGTGTTTGAAATATTTCTTCTTGACATTGCTTTTACAGTGTAACCATAATCAGTTAGTCTGGATACCAGTTTACTGCCAATAAATCCAGTTGCACCAGTTACTAGAATTGAGTATGGTTTGTTCTGTTTGAATTTTGGAATCTCTAATTTCTGTGACATATATTTCACTTATTTCCTTAGTTTGTCTCTTCCACCCTTAGAAGTTCGAAATACATCCATTGAAGAAAAATAGTTTTCTCGAAGAGAGTTAACTGCTGACAATTCCTGCTTTGCTATTTTTTGATCATAATCACTTGATTTTGGGTCGCTAACAATATCATTCAATTCTTTTTGCTTTTCATGTGAGAGATTACGTAAAGAGTTCTCATAATTTGAATATCCCTCAAAGTCAGAATCAAGAACGTGTTCTGGATCATACTTTGGAGTTTGATCCGTTGGACGTGAAACTCTAATTGCAATTCCCATAATTTGTTCTTCTGTTAGGTCACTATTTTCTGAAACATTTTTTTTTACAATCTTAGTAATTTCATCCATAAAGTCATCCTTGACTTGTTTGTTTTTCTCATCTAGATCATCAGCCATTTAATATCCACCTTTTGCAAAATCATATTCTTTTTTAGAAAAATCAAATTCTGTGGCAAGGAGAAGACCCATTCGATTAACTGCGTATTCTGCAATTTCAGGTATGGTTGTAAAAAATCCTCTGAACATTTTAATTCCAATCTCTTCAGCGATTAACCCAATTGGACCATCTGGTCCTCTAGTTACAACTGCCCAAACGTTTGTTATTTCAGTTCCAACACAACTGATAACCTGTGCAGTTTGAGGTAAATTTTGTGCAAGATGTGGATTGTTAAAGTTTCCAATAACCCATACTCTTGGGAGTTTTTTCATTAATTTGATATATCGATCCTCTACAAACTTCCAGCGATTATCAGTCTCAAATGATGCTAAAAGTGGTGAATTATGTTTAGATGCATAGTTTTCTACCATTATACTGAGTGCAAAAAGATCTGCTCTATCTGCTCTAAAATTCAAATATCCAGAATCCTGAAAATCTTGAAAATTCCAATTGGAAAAAATATCATCGCCCTGGTCAGGAACTTTCTTCTTTTCAGGAAACTTATCTAGTACTGTTTCAACTAGACTTCCACCATTAAGAAACATTCATGTCTCCCAAAACTTTCGTTTTTCGTTTATTTCGTGATTTTGTTCGTAGTATCATTTTGCAGCATGGGCAGCGAATTTCATTGGTGCTAAACCATATCTCACACCAACTACATCTTTTTTGTCCAGCCTGATATTTTTCTGCATTAGGAATTTTATCTTGCCTGAATTCGAAACAAAGACCTTTACATGATGCTCCCATACCATTCACTCCTTAGTAATGTGATGCGTTAGCATACCCGATGATTTTAATCACCTTCTCATGACTTGCAATTTCTAAAATGTTTTTAACAGATATCTTACCTGAAACTACTAGTTTGGTTTTTTCCCATCGATGAACAGATGTTGCAACAGAAAATTTTTCACTTATCTGGTATTTTGGAATGTTAATATCTACATCATCTGCAAAGTCAATTTCCAAATGAGCGTGTGGCAAATCGCCAGGAAACATTTTTTCCAGTCGCATTGCCTTTAAGAGTAGAATTGCATCGATTTTTGGTGCTAAACTTCGCATACTAATAATAAACTCATCATATAATGCCTGAATTTTATTGATTTCTGGTTCCATTAGAAGATCCCCCTCTTTCTTGGAACTTTTTCATATTCATCATGTAAGAAAATTCCAGACATCAATCCCATTATTGCACCAAAAACTATATGCAGTGTTAATGCAATAGTGATTACTTTACTGTTGTAAAGTACTGCAGCTAATCCTTTTTGTTCTTCAAGGCTGTAATCGGCGTAGTCTGTAGGAACCAATTGAACTTCAAGTATTGGTGACATTACAAACATGTGTATTGGTAAAAATACAAATGTGAAAACGATCATAGCTGTTAGCACCCCAGTCATTATTGCCTTTGGTACAGTTACTAATTGGAAAAATCTCCATTTCGATGATGCAAGAACATACATTGATCCTATCAATGCTGCAGTGCCCATATGGACTAAAAATCCAGATGCAATGGCTGCCATTTGATCAAGACCCATAGTTAATCCAATTGTCTTATAGAAAGTTCCAATAGGAAGATCTAGCCATTGATCAATTCCAAAGAATGATGAAAACAAACCAAACCCTCCGATTAGACCTGCGCCTGCGCCAGCCTTCATGAATCCAACCTTTGTAAAATTAAATTGATTAGACATAATCATAGACACCTACTCAGTTTCCGCAATTGATGATCCATCACCAATTGCTGCCTGTAGAATATTTTGTACCTCTAGATGTTTTGCCATACAATTTTTTAATTGCTCAGTAGAATGTTGATCAAGTAATTTATCACAAAAAACACAATTTATTATTGGTTTTACTTCCATAGGCAGTAGATGTTAGTTTACTTATAATGCGTGATGAAGCTAGGTAAGTACTAAAACACTCACCATGGTGAGTGTTATGTTATTAGATTATGTGACTTCAAAAACCTATGAGTCTAGAAGTAGATCAATATTTGGAAAAATTAGATAGTACACATATTGTGCTTTTTCATGAAGGTGGAAAGGAGACAAAAGATACGGAGTTTAGTTTTATAAAAAAAGGACTCGACAAAAATGAACACTGCTTTTACACAACACAAAAACCCGAAAAAATTCTTAATGAGATGAAAGAATTTGGTATTGACACTGAAGCAAACAATGAATTAATACACATA
>Ga0315338_1004544_pt1 | contig 10840 bp, 6 predicted proteins | sample ASW8metaG_FD_204518 | JGI IMG/M metagenome (GOLD analysis project Ga0315338, IMG submission 204518) | Ammonia-oxidizing marine archaeal communities from Monterey Bay, California, United States - ASW #8 | ecosystem: Environmental > Aquatic > Marine > Coastal | place: USA: California | collected...
ATAGTAAGTAGATATGTGTTTTTCATGCTTGAAAAACCTAACTTGCTCCCTAAGGGCAAATATGTTCCTACATTACATGCAATTGTACCTTGCTTAAATGAATCTAAGAGAGTCTATCTTACTGCTAAATCAGTTTTCAAATCAAATTATCCTAAAAACAAGATTAAACTAACTATAGTTGATGATGGGAGTACAGATGACACGCACATGTGGCTTTCTAAAGCTAAAGAAGAGTTTGGTTGTAATGTTATCATCTTGGAAAAAAATGTTGGTAAAAGAAAAGCAATTCAGACTGCTCTCGGAAATAACGACTCGGAAATAAGTGTTCTGATAGATTCTGATGTTAATATCTCAAAAAATGGACTAAGAGAAATTGTACGTGGTTTTAGTGATGAAAAAATTGCAATTGTATGTGGAAATACGGGCGTAAGTAATGCAAATGCAAATTTACTTACTAGAATGCAAGAATTGTATTATTATCTAAGCTATAGACTTTTCCGTTCGGCAGAGTCTTACTTCAAAACTGTAGTTTGCTGTACTGGTTCTTTTTCAGCATATAAAACCAATGTATTGAAAGATGTTGCAACAGATAAATGGGTGAATCACAAATTCTTGGGCACACCTAGAACCTTTGGTGATGACAGGAGTTTAACACGATTGGTATTGTCAAAAGGATATGATACTGTGTACCAGCCATATGCTAATGCCTCTACTGTAGTTCCAGACACCTTAGTTTCCTTCATAAATCAACAAAGTAGATGGAAAAGAGGATTCTTCTTTGAAGCTTTAATGGCTTCTACACATATGTGGAAAAGACCGTTTGGAGCTGCTTTGTTATTCTACCTAAGTTTATTATTATTGATTATGGGACCCATCGTTATGATCTACTGTTTAGTCCTTTCAACTTTACTTGTTGGGACTATGCCTATAGGGTATGTAACTGCTATCTTTGCAATTTCAATTCTTCATCAAGTTTTCTTCTCAATATTCAAAGAAGCAAATGTTCTCAAGATTGGTGCATTGACACTACTTCCAGCAGTACCTTTCTGGGTTTTCACAACCATAATATTAGTGCCTTTAGCCTTCTTTACACTTAAGCAAAATAATTGGTTGAGTCGTAAGTCAATAACCAAAAATGAGCTTTCTGTAAGGGACGGTTAAGTAAAAAAAGATACTTTTGCTAACCCTCTATAAAATATGTTATTATCTGATTTAAGTGCAGATATTTTGGACCAGATTTTTAATGATATAGAGAAACTTACATCTGGTTTTGAATATGCTATCTTAATAATTTGTACAATTCTTACAATAATTAGCATAGTATTTCTTAGTATTTCAAAAAGATATGTGGACCCATATACCCAAGCCAATAAAAGAACAACAAATGAAACGCTAGTGTCCTTTTTTGTGGCCGTTAGAAATGATGAAAAATTACTTGTTGATTGTATAAATTCAATGCTAAATCAAACTTATAAGAAAAGAGAAATATTTGTAATTGATGATGCTAGTACCGATAACACGCCAAAAATAATAGAAAAGAATTTTGGATCACATCCAGAAATTAAGATTATTTATCTAAAAACAAATGTTGGAAAGAAAAGAGCTTTAGCAGAGGGTATAAAAAAATCAAAAGGTGAAGTCTTTGCATTTACTGATAGTGATTCTATTTGGAAAGAAGATGCTATAGAAAAAATAGTTACTATATTTGAAAATTCTCCAAATGTAGGAGGAGTGAGTGGACACTGTAATGCCAGTAATGCTGATGAAAATATTCTAACTAAAATGCAAGATGCATGGTATGAAAAACAGTATCGTTTCAGAAAAGGGTTCGAATCTGTTTTCGGTTCTGTATCTTGTGTGTCCGGACCGCTTGCTTGCTATAGACGCGCTGCAATCTATAATTTTATTCCAAAATGGGAGGAAGATACATTTTTAGGAAAAGAATTTAGATTTGCAACGGATAGAATAATGACAGGGTTTGCCCTAGGTGGGGCAAGCCTAGGTCCTAAGATTAAAGAAAATTACTCAAGCTCCGTATTTGTAAAAGAAGAAAATTATCCTGATAGGAATTGGGATATTGTGTACTCTCAATCTGCTCAAGCCTGGACAACCGTACCTAATAATTTTAAAGATATCATTTCGCAAAAAATAAGATGGAACAAAAGCTTCATCAGAAATTTATTTTTCACCGGTAAATTTTATTGGAAACAGCCATTGGTTCCTGCAATATACTACTATTCACACATACTTTATGTCCTTTTATCGCCAATTTTCCTCTTAATTCTTATTGGATTTTTTATACTCAAAGATTACATTTTATTACTTGCAGTGGGTTTTATGGGGTCTATTCTGATAAGTTACGTAATGAATCTTACATTTGCACGTAGGAAACAATTTCGCTTTGGAGCAGTTATTAATATCATATATCAACTCTTTCTTCCTCTAATATTAATATATTCAATAATTACGATTAGAGACATGAATTGGGAAAGAACGAGTCTAGAGGAGAAGAAATAGAATGAGTGGAAAAATACATTTAAGTGAGAAGAATCCTGTAAAACACTTTTTACTTGGTCCATTGACTGTTCTTCAAAACATAAAGAAATACAACTATTTACTTTCCAATTTTATTCAAAGAGATTTCAGATTAAAATATAGAAATTCATTTCTTGGATATTTTTGGTCTTTACTAGAACCTTTATTACTATCGGCAGTTTACTATTTACTTTTTATTATAATAGCAGATAATCCTCAGAAAGAATATCCTCTTTGGGTTATTTTAGGAGTCATTACTTGGAGCTTCTTTTCAAGAAGTTTAAATGGATGTATTGCTTCACTTACTAAAAATTCGGCTATGATAAAACAAATTTATTTCCCTCGTGAATTATTTTCAATAAATACAGTAGGATCACATTTAGTTATAGCTATACTAAGTTTATTTGTAGCAATACCTTTCATGTATTATTTCAATATTGCTCCAACAATTTATCTTTTGATGATTCCAATCGGTTTATTTCTAGCATCATGTCTCGCTCTAGGTCTTGGTTTGTTGTTAGCACCTTTAAACGTAGTGAATAGAGATATCGAACACTTATTTAGTTTTATAACTCGGGCCGGTTTTTTCCTTTCACCAGTAATGTGGACTATCGATATGATTCCTGCATCAAGAGCATCTATTATGAATTATTTATTATTAAATCCAATGGTTGTTCCAATCACAATGGTGCGAAACGGAATTGATGGGGAAGCACTTACGATTGATCTGTTCTATATCATATATTCTTTCACATTTTGTTTATCAAGTCTAATACTAGGTGCTATAATTTTCAAACGTTATGAATCAGAGGTGATTAAAAAATTATGAGTGAAACTACGATTCTAGTTGAAAATGTAAGCATTAAATTTCCAAAAACAAGAGTCACATTAGGAACCATAGAAAAGTCAGTTATAAATTTGCTAAAATTAGGTGGAAATAAACAAGATTATTTCGCTGCTTTAAAAGGCGTAAGTTTCGAAATTAAGAAAGGTGAAATTATAGGAATTATAGGCAGAAATGGAGCTGGTAAAAGTACACTTCTAAGAGTTATTTCTGGAATCTATAGGCCTGACGAAGGTATAGCAAAATCAAAAGGTCAAATATCCTTGTTAGCAGGATTAGGTGTAGGATTTAATGTCAATCTTACTGGAAGAGAAAACGTATATCTTTATGGTAGTCTTCTAGGCCATTCTAAAAAAACGATGGTGGACTTGATAGAATCAATTATTGATTTCTCAGGTTTACATGAATTTATTGATGAACCATTAAGAACCTATTCATCTGGAATGAGGACAAGGCTAGGTTTTTCAGTTGCCTCAATAATTAACCCTGACATACTATTGATTGATGATATTTTTGGTGTTGGGGATCTTGAATTCAGAAGGCGCTCTACCAAAAGAATACAAGAAATGGTTAGTGATGCAGGAACTGTTGTAATAGTTTCTCATAGCTTTGATATGCTTAAGCAAATATGTACTCGTCTAATTATGATAGATAATGGACAACTTGTAGCCATTGGTAAACCTGAATTTGTTATAGATGTTTATCAAGGTAAGGCTGAACCAAATATACAAATGTTGTCAAGCTCGGAGTAGTCACATTAAATAACCAAATTAAGAGAGCAAATGTGAGAATTAACCTACCTAAATTAAAACGTGCGAATACAACCATAAGAAGAACTATACGTAGTACTTTAGCAAAACTTAGATTCGGTAAAATTACATTTGAAGAAAGCGAATTGGAGACTATGTTTGTAAAAATTGTTTCGAGTAAACTTACTAGCTTGAAAATGCTTGAAGAAATTATTACAAGAAATATTGATAAGCATGGTGAAGAAAAAGTCTTTGGGGCATTGAAAAAAAGTATTACTACTATAAAAAAAACCCGAAAACAAAAACCGCTGAAAAACCTATATGTTGCAGGCCTCAAGGCTCTGGAAGCTAAGAATGTACCTCTAAGTCTTGATTTTGGTGAACTATACTTAGATTCAATTAATGATGAAAGAGGAATAATATCTATGATCCTTGCCTATCAACGTTGCGGGCATATTGAGAAACCATATAATTTATTATCACAAATAAGTGATTCCCACTGGAAAAAAAAACAAAAGGAAAAATTAGAAGTAGAACTTAATTTGTTAAAAAAAGGTGTTGCTTATGATAACAAAATTCAGAGAGAATGGGCATCTGCTTCAAGAAACATAATGTATCATATTAATCAATCTCTTCCACACCACTCTAGTGGCTATGCAATTCGAACTCAAGCTTTATTGAAAAGTTTGAAGAAAAAAAATTGGCACATAAAAGCCTATGCAAGAATAGGTTATCCGAATGATAGATATGATTACATTGGAACCAGGATTGTTGAATCACATAGCAATGTTGAAGGTATAGAATACTATTTTACACCATCAAGAAAAAAAAGTATTGCTAAATTAAATATAGAACAATATCAAAAAGAAAATGTCAAATTATTAATCAAACAGGCAAAAAAATTCAAACCTACTATTATGCACTGTGCATCTAATTACTCTTGTGGATTGGCTGGAACGGCAGCTGCAAAATTAATTGGAATTCCTTCAATCTATGAAATAAGAGGACTTTGGCACGTGACTAGAACTGCAAAGCAACCTGAATATGACCGTTCGGACCATTTCAAAATGATTGAAAATTTGGAGATTCAAGCTGCAAAAAATGCAGACCACGTTTTCGCCATAACTAGTGGAGTAAAAGATGTTTTATTAAAAAACGAAATTAATGAAGAAAAAATAACTCTTCTTCCTAATGCTGTTGACACTACACGATTTAAACCGAGTGAAAGAAATCAAGAAATAGAAAAGAAATTGAAACTGGAAGGGAAGATAACTATAGGATACATTGGGTCATTTACAGATTATGAGGGGTTGGATTATCTTCTGAAAGCTTCAGTTAATCTTAAAGAAAAATATAACCAAAAATTCAAAGTTCTTCTTATTGGAGATGGGGCTGTATTTGATGACTTAAAAAGACTCTGTATGGAATTGAAATTAGAAGATACGGTACATTTTACAGGACGAATAGATCATCGAGATATTCTAGATTATTACTCTGTAATTGATATTGCAGCCTATCCTAGAAAAGGGACTAAAGTCTGTGAGATTGTTTCTCCATTAAAACCTCTAGAAGCAATGGCAATGGGGAAAACGATAATTGCTTCAAACGTAAAAGCTTTATCTGAAATGATAAAAGATAATGAAACGGGACTAATACATGAAAAAGATAATGTTGATGATTTAACAAAATTATTAGAAGTAGCTATAAATGATAAAGAATTAAACATAAAACTTGGAAAAAATGGTTTAAAATGGGTAACTATTAATCGTACTTGGAATGAAATTAGTAAAAAAGTTGAAGATGTATACGAGAAATTAATTAGGCAAGGCAAGGTAAGGAATTTGTAATCATGGTTTTTAATTGGATTAAATCTAAAAAAATGAATTTGCCTAAAGAACTAAAGGGACATGAATTTTTAGACAGTATTCTCATCGCCGCGGAAAGGCCAGTTAACATTAATAAGATTAAAAAATCATTAGAAGCTAAAATTCAAAAAAAAGATTTTTTGATTGATGCTGAATTTGTATTAAATTGTCTAAACAAAAAAAAATCCTGGCGCGCTAGTGCTGCTAATTTATTTGTGGCTTGCCTGAGAGGTTATTGCGAATATGGAGTTGACTCCAAAGAGGAAAGTGAGACGAATCGAAAAAGACGATGTTTCAAAAAAGGACTTGATTTTGGAAAAAAGATGATAATTGAGATTCCTGATTCAAGAGCTATAAGGTCACTTATTACTTATTATGAACGGAATAATGATTACCTCGAAGGTTTTGCTCTTCTCACTCTTCTAAAAGATGATGAATGGACCAAATATAAAAGAAAAATTATGAAAAAAAATTTACCTCATTACAACAAAAAAAAAGGTAAAGAAAGCACCAATTCCATTAATGAACTCACAAAAACTTTCTTGAAACACATAGGATATCAATCTTTAGAAAAAAATTACTCTTCTACGATTCTACTCTATGGTGACATCGATATGAATGTAATTGACGGATCGTCAATTTGGTTAGCCTCTATAGCTGAGGTACTCTCTGAATGTGGATTTGATATCCATTTTTTATTAAAGTATAATATTTCTAGATCTATTCTAATAGAAAATTTAAAAGGAAGAGAAGATGTCATATTTATCGAACCTAAAAAATTTGATATATATAATCGCGGACTTACCCCCATAGAATCAGCTAATATCATAGAAGTTTTAGATGGGATTTATGGAGGATATGATAAAATCATTTTGAGAGGTATGAAAGTTTCTACCGTATGTTCTGGAAGAAGCAGTTTATGGAATAGAATTTGGACCTATCTTACTGATTTTTATACTATCGAAAAAGAAAAAGGACTTGTGGTCGATGAAAAAATTTGTGAAATTTTAAAAGACGCGAGATTCACTTGTAGCAAATTTTTAGTCCAAACCAATCAAATTGCTCAATTTATGGAAAAAAGAATAGGAATTCCAAAAAAACAAATATTAGAACTTCCGCCAATGATTCCTGATAAATTATTGAATTGTCAAGAAAAGAAGATTGGCCATAATAAAAAGAAAATCAAAATTGGATATGCAGGCAAAATTGCCCCTCAGTGGGGTGTTTTGGAACTCATTGATTATGGAAAAAAACTAACGAAAAAAGGGTATAATCTAGAAATCAATATAATTGGTGATAAAATACACAGTAACACTATTGAGTATCCTGTTTTTAGAGAAACAAGCACGAAATTACTTGAAAATACATCTATTGTTAATTGGCATAAAGGGTTGTCTAGGTCAGACACAATAGAAATTATGGAAACTATGGATTTAGCTTGGTGTTACAGAGATCCTTCATTAGAATTACATACAATGGAACTTTCAACAAAATTACTTGAAAACATATCTATGAATTTGCCATTTATAGCAACAAGAAATAAGATTAATTCAAGACTTTTAGGAGATAAATATCCCCTATTTGTAGATAATAAAGAACAATTGAATAGGATTATAGAAAACTTCATTAATGGAAAAATAAGATTAGATTTTAGTAATGACAAATACAGAAATATTGTAAAGAAACATACCATTTCAGATATCAGAAAAAATAAAATTAAACCCTTTTTAAAAAATAGCAATGAGGGGCTAACAAATAAAAAAAATATTCTAATCTCTGGACATGACTTGAAATTCATTGGGGAATTTGAATCATACCTAAAACAAAAAGGATATTTCGTAAAACGTGATGTATGGAAATGGGGAGAACCTGGTGATGAAGTGAGGTCAGAATATCTAGCTGAATGGGCTGATATTGTATTTTGTGAATGGGGACTTGCAAATGCAGTTTGGTACTCTCAGAATTTAGCTAAAGATAAGAGACTCATCATAAGAATTCATCTTCAAGAAATTAATGAAAGAGCAAGAAGATTCCCTCCTAAAATAAATATGGAGAACGTAAATGCTACTATATTTGTTGCTAACCATGTTAAACAAAAGGCAATTGAATTATTTAATTGGCAAAACTCAGGCATGCACGTAATCACTAATTATGTTAATACTGAAAGATTAAACATTCCAAAATTAGAAGAATCATCAAAACAAATTGGAATAATGGGAGTTGTGCCTATGAGAAAAAGAATGGATAGAGCATTGAAATTATTAGAGAAAATTAGGAAACTTGACTCTGAGTTTAAGCTTTCAATTAAAGGGAAATTGCCTAAAGATTATCCTTGGATGCTAAGTGGAAGAAAAGATGAATTGAGTTACTATGAAAAACAATTTGATGATATAGAAAATAAAACTTATTTATCAAATAACGTAAATTTTGAAGGATATACTAATACTATTTCTGAGTGGTATCGAAAAATTGGATTTGTTCTTTCTCCTAGTGATTTTGAATCTTTTCATTACACTATTGCTGATGGTGTAGCTTCTGGGGCTTTACCACTTATATGGCCTTGGGAAGGTTCAAAAGAAATTTATCCTAAAGAATGGATAGTTAAAGATACTAAAGATGCAGCAAAATGTATTATTAGGTACAATAATGCCAAACCTAAAGAAAAAAGGTCTATTATCAATAGAAATCGTAATTATATTGTTTCCTCTTTTGGAATGGAAAAAGTATTTGATGAACTAGAAATATTAACCACTAGAAAATTGAATATAATCGAGAAAATAACACTCAAATCTAAAGATGTCTTGCTTAACGTAAAACTTAGATCTGGAAAAAGCTATATTTTATCAGGAAGTATAGAAACCAAAGCAGATGAAAAAGAAAGGGCTGCGTTAATTAAATTCACTTTTGATAAAAAAGAAACTGAAATTAATTCTCTAAAACACAAAATGTCCTTTTCGGATAATGTTGGAGCTTATCTTTATCTTCCAACTGGAAAGGGCGGGAGAGAATTCACCAAAATAATTACTATTCCTGAAAATGCAAATGTGGAAAAGATTACTATCCAAAAATGGAATGACTGTAAAAATGATATTATTATTAAAAAAATAGGATTATTAAGTTTGAAGAACAAACTTATGTATGAATCGTTTTCTAATTTAAATATTAATCGTAAGAAGATTATAGATTTAACTCCTGCAAAAGATTCATATATTTACAAATACATTAATCAAACTAAAGGAAAATATGAGCCTGAAACTATGGCTACAATCTGTGCATTGATAGATAACGGGTATAACTCTTTCTTTGATATAGGTGCAAATATTGGATTATATTCTAGCATAACGTCTACTATTTTTCAAAATAAAGTAAACATTCATGCTTTTGAACCTGCGCCAGATCTTAACAAAATTGCAAATGACATTGCAAAGATAAATTCAATAAATTATAAATGTCATGATATTGCACTTAGTGACAAAACAGGGACGGCTGATTTTTACCTCTCTCCAATTACTGACACGTCTCATTCTTTAAATCCAGATTTTAGAAAAAGTAAAAATGTAATTTCTGTAGAGTTAAATACATTAAATAACTTCTGTAAAAAACATGATATTTGGCCTGATTTGCTGAAAATTGATACCGAAACAACTGAATTTAACGTTCTAGCTGGAGGAAAGAAATTATTTGAAAAGAAACGACCTTGGATTGTATGTGAAGTACTTGACGGTTCAGGGAAGAAAATCGAAAACCTATTGAATCGTTATAATTACCATTTTTATCATATCAAAGAATCTGAATTACAAAAAGAAATAAAAATAAAGGGATGCAGTAAGAATAGAGACTGGTTGTTTGCACCTTCTGAAATTCCTAAAAAATTAGCTGATAATATTAATTTGTGGAGAGCGTATTTATATAATGGTTGTATGAAATAAACTAGACAAAGTGAGCGGTTATTCTTTCTCTTATTTCATCTTTCGTTTTACGGAAATAATCTACTATTTCAGAATCATCAATCGGCCAATGCTCTCTTTTACATAATCCTGGCCAATTCATCATGCTTAACAAAAAAATAAGAACATCATTTAGAAGATTGAGAATATTACCCTAAAACCCAAGCTGTAACTAATTTTGTACATAACTTATATATGCCATTATTCTGAATTCTAATTATGGATACTAAATATCTTGTAGCTTTGCTTTTGATTGCTGGAATCATTGGTGGATTCGTTAACAACTATATCGGAAATTATTATTCAAATGAGGCAGTAGAAGAAGTTGAAGTTAGTAATCAAGCCCCTGATTTTACTCTTACGAACATAGATGGAAATGACTTTAATATTTCAGATTTCAAAGGAAAAAAGGTAATTGTTTTAGAATTTATGAACACTGGATGTGGCACCTGTCATAATTTCGAGAAAAACATTCTAAAAAATTACTATAATAATACTACTATGCCGGCCGACGTAGAAGTTATTTCTGTAACTCAAAGTGAAGAAGATCGTGATAAAGTTGCAGATAGAGTACAAGGTAATTGGATTTACGCCATAGGCAATGATGAAATGACAAATGCATTTGATGCAAATAGAAGTCCAACTATTGTAATTATTGATAAAGAAGGAAGCATTTCCTTTTCTAAACAAGGAACCCTTTCTGAAGAAGACTTAGAAAATGAAGTGAATGCTGCTTTAGCTTAGATTAGTTCTAAAAAAGTTTCAATTCGTTGTTTAAGTTCATCTCGGACTGTTCTAAAATCATCTTCTGTTTTAGGATCTTCAATAGGCCAATAATCCTTTTTACAAGATTTGGGCCAATCCATCATTACACATGTTTTATTAGCTGAACCACAAAGT
>Ga0315338_1004545_pt1 | contig 10838 bp, 4 predicted proteins | sample ASW8metaG_FD_204518 | JGI IMG/M metagenome (GOLD analysis project Ga0315338, IMG submission 204518) | Ammonia-oxidizing marine archaeal communities from Monterey Bay, California, United States - ASW #8 | ecosystem: Environmental > Aquatic > Marine > Coastal | place: USA: California | collected...
AGCAAGAGCACCCATTCGCTTGTATCTGGCCGAACGGACCGCACGTGTTGCTCCCACGCCTCGCGAGTCGAATTTTCAAGTTCATTGGGGAGCGATTGAATTGTCGGTTTGGCTTGGAAGCGCCATCTCGAATTCGGGGCGATGATGCTCGCAGGGTCCCGTTCGTATTCGCTGGCGATTTTCACGATCGTGTTCTTGAGCACGGCCGACTTGCTCGCGGGAACGTTGACGGTGATACCGCGCTTCTTGAGTTCCACAATCCTTGCGGTTGCAACCCTCAGCTTGAGCGTGGGTTCTTGCAATTCGTGCGCTCGTTCCTGGAATTGGCTCGCCCCACGGGCATCGACGTCGCTCGCGGCCAGGCTTCTAATCCGGGTCGAGAGTGCTTGGAGTTCATCAACTAGCATCGTTGCTCTCCCCGCTATCGGCCGTGCCTTCGAGTTGTGCGAGGTCCACCAGAACCGATTCGAGCGAATCTCTGATCGAGTTTTGGGAGCTCTGGACGTTCAAGTCACCCTCTGAGAGCTCACTCTCTTTGTCACCGGTCCCGATCTCCAACTCCGAAACGAAGCGGTTGGCGGCGGCGATGTAGGCCAAAGCGGCTTGGACGGCGTTGGCTCCTCGCCCGCGCCCCAGTTCGTCGAGTCGCTCCAAGGGCTGATGCTCCTCGGCCAATGCCGCTGCGCTCCGGACCGCGTCGTCAATCTGGACCCCCTCAAGATTCGCGATCGCCTCTATGAATGCGTGTCGAACGGGCAGCGCGTGAGGTATGGACTTGCTCATCGCAAGATCGACAAGCTCACGGCTCCGATCCACGAGCGTCTTGCGAGTCGTACCTTCAGCGACGTTCTCCCGCCACGAGTGAAGCCACTTGGTTTTTGCGATCCATTCCTCACGGGCCACATCAACCAGTCCTTCGGAGATTTCCCTGTGCAACACAACCATGTCTTGGTAGTCCCTGGACAACTTGCCCACATCTTCGGGAGGAGCCGCGCTCAACTGCCAATGCTGACGCACACCGCGGAGCGGCTTCATCATCGCTTGGGGGCGGACGAATGGGCTAACCACGCCGCCTTTGCTGCCGGCCGTCCACGCCAGGAGGGCATCTCTTACCTTGGGTTGGAGTCGAATGATTTTCCTGTAGAGCGCCTGCCATTCAGCAGACTGCCCCGCCTCGGCCGGCCATTCTTCGAACATGGCGTTGAAAACGTCGATCGCGGTGGAGTTCGCTTGAGTTGGACGTCCAGCCAAGGCCGCGCCGGTGGCAAGCAACTCGACACACATACCCACGTGATCAAACTCTCCTGCGGCGCCCGGCAAGGCACTAATCTGCGCGACGACTTCGTTCGACCACTTGTCCAACACGGTCGCCAGTGACCGCAAACGCTGGCCTCCCCCTGGGAAGGCCCAACTCCCCGCCTCGCGGTAGCGCTCGAGCCCTTCCAACGCCACGGCGGCCTCCAGAAGGTCCGTGGGTTCGTCGGTCATGGGAACGGTCAGCATGACAGGGCGCTGGGCTATCTGCACGGGGTGTTTCGCGAAGCTGATGCTATCCGGCCTGAACGGCATTCCGTTTCCAGCGAATCTCGTTCGCAGGAGCCCTTCGTTGTCCCAATCGATGTGGCTCACGATCGCCTCGAACAACATAGGGCGCAGGTGATTCATCAGATTGTCCCGCATGGGGTCGCCGCGGCCCCAGGCTTCGATCTCGTCGAGACGCCGCGAACCCGCACCTTGCCGGGAGGGGGTTGCTTCTTCCTGGGTTTCGGGTTCATCTGAAGGTGGCGTTTGTATCTCCGCCGGTTTACTAACCCCGAACGCTTCATAGACCCCGGCCCGCAGGTCAACGAATGTCCGCGTCTTCGTACCCCAAAATCCCAGGATGCCAACCTGTTGAACCGCATGTTCAGGAGCTTGCCGATGGAGCTCTTGGCTAACTGCCGGAGGCACCCGGTGCCCACCCATTTGGTCTTGATACCCCTGTGTGGGGAATCGGCCTTCTTCGATCTCTCCTGAATAGGGGTCGAGCGTCCCTGCGAGCACACTTTGGACCAGGATTCGCGGGTTGAACCGATGCTCGAAACTAGCGTCGCTTCGGCCCAAAGCGTTGAGCAGGGCATTGCGATTGAACGGGTACAACCCGAAGCCGTCATCGTCGCCAAACGCTTCGTGGCACTCGGCCCGAAACTCGCATGATGCACAAGCGTTCGGCACTATATCCCGGTCGGGTTCGGCTTGGGCCGCCCAGCCTTCCAGGCTGTCTTCATCCAATCTCGCGGCGTTCAGGTAGCGGGCAGCGAATGCGATCACTGACTCGTCCTTCGCCGGTGCGTTGGCGCCACTGGTGGCCAGGTCCATGTGGACCAGTTGTTCAATCCTGGTTTTCACTGTTTCATTAATTTTCGCGGTGAAATAACCCGTCGTCACCGCACCGGCCCAGCGCAGGCGACACAAACCGTTAGGCTCTTCCGGGTTTCCCTCGGTCGTCAGCGCGTCGAAGATCGCTCCGCTGAGACCCTGGCTTAGCGCCATGTCCTCAAACAAGAGGACCAATTCCTTCTGGTTGGCGGCGAGGTATCGGCGCACGGCGTCGATCAGCTGCGTGAGTCGCTCGGCGCTCAAGCCCACAACACGGGCGATGGCCGCATCGAGATTACGGTTGAGGATATCGACCGCCATCCGTTGCGATTGAGGATCAATGGCAAGGTACGACACGACATCTTGCGCGAGGCTGGACATGTTGACCAAGTTTGAGATGCCGAGAGGAAGGTCTTCGATCTCGAATTCTCTTCGTGGTTCGTCTTCATCGCCATAGGTGGACGAGGGCGTGAGGACGTTTTCGACCAGATATTTGAGGAGTGGGTGCTCACCCCAAAAGACGTTAATCACGAAAGGATCCGTGAGAACGTGCGGCAGAGTGTCTATTAGGTCCGTTGCGAGATCGAAGTCCTCGCCATCGATAGGCTTCGAACCGCGAATGACCGATGCTAGGTTGAGGATGAGAGCGTAACTGAGGTCTTTGGAAGTGAGGTACTCCTCGCCGGCTTTGTCGAGTTCTTCCCGGTAGGGCCGGGCCTCATCCTGGGGGAGGACCGCCAGTATCCTCTCGATGATCCCCCGGAGGCCGACCCCCGTTCGAGGAATGGCTATCACGTGCCGATTGTCATCGTCAGGGATGTTCAACTGGAGCCACTTGATGAAATGGGACTTCCCGGAGCCCGATTCTCCCAGGACCATCGACTGTGCGTGGTTGCGATTCGGAGACAGGAACTCTGTGAGGAATTGTCCAGGTTGCATGGATCGCTTGGGTGCGGCGGCGACGTCGTCCTTGACGGCTCCCGAGACGTTCAATGGAAATTCGCTATGGATCGCCAGGAAAGTCGCGCGGTTTGCGAGCTCCGCGTTGGTGTTCATGACGCGGTGGACCCTCGCAGGATCCCAGCATAGGAATTTACTGAAAGCCATCAGTTCACTCCGGTCCACGTGATATGACTAACCGGTTTCGCGATCGTTCCGTCGTCCAATCCCATCGATTCGGCGTCTGAGGGATTGTCCAATTGCACCTCTCCGAGTTCATCCAGCCGTAGGAGAGCCAGGCTCGTTGAGCGGGAGATCGTCCTCAGGTTCCTAGAGACCGAGAGTGCCGATTCGATCCCGGTCCGGACGCTCCCACCCTCCATCACCGGCAATCGCTCCGCGAGCCGGCTAAGCGCCTCGCTCATATTGGTCTGTTTGCCCACGCCGATCGCTTCGGGGAGGTGCCGCCGGATCGCATCCGTTGGGTCACCAACGACGACCTCGTTGTCCCGTGAGATTCTGAACCGCCAGGCAAATCCAAGATGGCGCGCCCAGTAGACGAACTGTTGACTGCGGGCTTCGTCCGTAAGATCGAAAACGGATCCTGGCCCACCATCGTTCTGGACATCAACCCTGAGTCCCCCCCGCCATGGCAGTGGACTCCGAGGGTCTCTCGTCAACAACCAGGCAACGGCGTTGCTTACCTGTTCCTGCTTCGCCCCTTCTGCAAAATCAGGCTGAATGATCCGTTCCTCAACGAACCGAAACATGTCGCGCTGACGTACCTTCGCCGACTGTTCAGTGAGCGTCACGGTACCATCATCGCTCGATTGGACGATTCCGAGATTTGCCATCTCGGTCAGCACCCCCTGAAGGATCGCTCCACGAGCTTCACGCCCTTCGTCATCTTCGCGAGCCCTGGCGAGCGAAGGAGGGGTCACCCACGCCTCCAGATCCTTCCGGGGCATGTCCCGTGAAGAGCCTTGGAGAAGCTCCCAAACCGCGTAAATGCGGTTCGGTGTCGCGGTCACACTCGTTACCACGCTCATGAGTTCATCTTCGCCATGAATTGATCGAGCGTGATCAGACGGCCGCCGAATCGGTGGCTCAATCTGACCATGGGGTACTCTGGATCAGGAATGGTGTTGTGGATAAACAAGACATGAACCGCCCCCGGTTGCCTTTCCCGCAGTAGTTGTGTGGTCGCCAGCTCACCTCGGGGAAGGATGACTCCAGTGTGGCCCGGCGGCAGGCCGTTGGGGGGCATCGACCTTGCGTGGAAAAGAGGTATCGGTCTCGCAGATTCTTGGATCTCAACGGCGGTTGGGGATGCAGATGGGGGAATGATCCAGTTGGTAACCCCCATTTCGACCAGCTTGGCCATAGCCTCCGTCCAGCGCCTTAGGCGACGCCTGCTGGATAGGTCGGTGTCGTCATAGAAGACCACTACGCGGTTCCATCGATCGACGATGCTTTGAGCGGGGCCCCGGAGAGGTTGCTCAGCGGGCCAAGGGAGATTAGCGTTGAGGGCGAGTTCCGTGGTGGTTACCCGCTCGGCTGCGCGACAGTCCGGACACCCGGCGCAAGCCAGCGCGACGTGGATGGTCTCAACGGATGGTTGCCCAAGCGACGGAAGATCGATCTCGTAGATCGGGGCCAGAACCCCTGAGATGCATGACCCGCCATCGAGCACCCGAAGCATCCGCTCGAAATTCTGTGTGCTGCTAGCGACCAACTTGTCCCTCAAGGGAGACACAATCTCTTCCCACCGATCGATGTTCGGGTGGAGCGTGTCCAGTATGCGGACTCGCTGATACTGGTTGAAGACACGATCGGCCCCATCTTCCAAGCCCTGGCCTGTCTCGGATTCCTCTTCGATCCGACGAATTACTTCATCATCGGGGCCGAGTAGCTGGACCATGCCAGCATTCGCCATCAACGTCAGAGTCCTGATGTGCCATTCGGTGTTCAGATCCCCGCCCATGTCCTGACGACCGCTTCCGACCCCCGGTGGGACGTCAACGGGTAACTTGAACACTTCTTGACCCTCATGAACGGCCCGATCGTGATTGAGCATCGCCCCCCAACGCTCGAACGCTCTTTTAACCGTGAGGAAGCGAGGACGGTTGATCGACCGCGCTATCCTTTTGTCTCGAAACGTCGGGATGAGAATGGAGGCTGACCCGCCACCGTCTCGCCCTCCGCGTCCTACCTCTTGGTAAAACCTGTCTAGCGTCTCGGGCACACACGCATGTATCACCGCCCGGACGTGTGGACTGTCGATCCCGAGTCCAAAAGCAGACGTTCCCACCACCAAGTCGAGGGTTTCATCCCGCCAGCGGGCGATGATGTCGCGTCGTTCGGCAGAACTGCTCTTGCCGGTCATCAGCCCGACACGACTGAATCCCTTTTCGCGCAGGGAACGGTACCAGCCCTGCGCTAGCTCGACCTCTGTCGTATAGAGGATCGCAGGCCGCGGCATGTGGAGAACGGCGTCTAGGACACGTTGTTGTTGTTCCGGCATCGAACAAATCGGCGATACCCAATATTCGATTTCCGGCCGTAGCTGCGCGGCTGAGAGAACTTTGAGTTCGCGTCCCCTGCCGGGGAACAACGTGCGCAAGGTTTCGATAGTCGTGGCCGTGATCGTTGCAGAAAGGAGCAGCGTTATTGGCATCCGGTCAGCGGGAGCCTCGTCGATCAGTGCCGCCCGCACCCCGCTCAGCGCTTGAAATGACGCTCTGAAATTGCCGCCCCAGGCATCGACCAAGTGCGCCTCGTCTATGACTATGGCGCGCAGGAACCCGGCTTGGGCGGCAGCGAGGAGGGCCGGATGGAGAGTGCTGCAGACTGCTTCCGGGGAGGAGAAGCATAAACCCTGCGACCCGTCCCGGATGCGGTCGAGCAATTGGTGGCGCTCTTCGGTCGACACGCCGCTGGTATAGGCGAGACGATGCCCCCCCAACCCCAGTTCTTCGGCCGCGATCTGGTGGTCCTCAGCGAGGGCGATTGTTGGCGTGACGACGAGGGTGACGCCCCGTACCCCGAGGTTGGTTCCCATCGCGGCGAGCAATTGGAATACGAAGCTCTTTCCGTCACCCGTCGGCAGGCTGATCGCCAAGGACTCCCCCGGCGGAGTCTTGAAGGCCGCCCGGACGGCGGACCGCTGGCCTCTGGTGCGGTAGCTATCACGCTGCAGCGATGCTAGGAATGGATCCCCAGGGACCACGTCGACGGTGCGTCGTTGCTTTTCGCCCGCTGCGTGACCATCCATGCCACGGGCGGGAACGTCCGGCATCCAATGGGGTTTCCATGGACCCGCCTGCAGCAGGGCCGAGTCACCTCCAGGTCTTGCTTGGACTCCGACCTGGTTCCAATGTTCTGGTGTGGGCCATTGACCATTCAAGGGGACGAGCAATTGGGCGCCAGCCCCAGTCTCTTCTTGCTGGAAGCGCAGCGCATGGCGAGTCAGCGTCGCTAGGTCGAGCAGCGACGGCCGATCCGAGTCGCGTGAGGCGGCAGCGCCGATCGCGCGCGACAACCTGTTGAAGGCCGGGTGAACAGTTGCCACCGCGTCTCCACCGGAGGAGACCTGATGTCTGATGGCCTCAAAGGCTGCCATCCCTTGGAGGGGTTGAGTAGTGGTTGGGGAGGTCAATCCTCGTCCTCACCTTCGTCGGGATCTGCGCCATCCTTAGAGACCGGAGCCACGTCAGATACAACGAACAGGCCCATCCCATCGAGCTTCGGGGTCGCTTGCCTTACCGCGGATAAGAGGAGTTCATTGATTCGCATTCCCACTTCGATGGACGAGTCATCAGGGTCGCGGCTCCTCCTGATGGCGAGACGATCGTTGTCGGCGACGAGAGTGTTCATCGCTCGAGAGGCGACCCGGTCACGCCAGTCCTGATACTCAGGCGACCCGATGACGGAATGTATCCCGGCTTCGCTAATCTCGTGCACGGCGCCCTGAAATTGGCCAGGTTCGATCAACTGAAACAAGGCGTCCTGACGACTTCCGAGGTTGTAGTCGCGGGTGGCATCGCCCCGGGTCGAGTAGCCGCGACTCAAGATCACCTTCAAGAGATCGTCATCGACCACTGATCCGTCGATTCCGAGATCGATCACCGAGGTCCATGGCGGTAACAATGCGTCGAGGCGGCGCTGGATCGCGGAAGTGTTTACGTAGTCGGGCAGAGTGGCCAACTCTGAAGCAAGAGCCGACGCATCGGGCTCAATCAGGTAGCTCAATCGAAACCCGAGCCATGTACCCCACCGCTTGGAGTCCCACCTAGGATCGGTCCGCCAGGTGGCGAACGCTATGCCTCGATCATCCCAACGCAAGAACCGCTCGATGGCATTGACCATCTCTAGGCCAGGCCGGACGAGGCGGACGCCTCTAACCGATGTCGCAATCGTGCGTTGGTACGTCAGATCCGGCTGGAGGACGTCGGGGCTGAACAATTCCTCCCAAGGTTGCTTCGGAACCAGAGTCCGGTCGGTCCACGCCAAATTGAACACCCCACGCCTCTCTGAGGAGGCGCCGCGATGGAAGTGGAGGATATCGAGCATGTAGCGTTGGAGCGGCTGGAATCGGTTGGCGCTATCAGCCGCGTCGAGCCTATCAAACAGCTCACTCGCGTCTTGGTCGATCATGGCTCTGGAGTCGAGTGCGTATTGCTCGTCGAGGCGCAATCGTTCATCCGCTAACTGCTGGGCCAGCCGATCGCTAGATTCGGCCAACCCTTGCGCGCCGCGATCGAACAGAGCCGATGCGATGTCGGCCTGCAGCCCCTCAAGCAGGAATTGCAGTTCTGAGATTGAGTTCTCAAACACTCTGAACGTGTCTCGCAAAATGTCGAACCAAGCCACCCATGGATTTGGCCCTGAGCATTGGGGCACTACTACCCACTGCGGAAGCTCGTTATTGAATTTGTGCCGTCCGAACCGGTCGACCCTACCGATCCTTTGTTCGATGCGTGCTGCATCGAAGGGCAGGTCGGCGTGGACCATCGCTGTAGCGAATTGCAGGTTGAGTCCCTCTTCGGCGCGTGCATCGCCCACCAATATTGCGTCCCGACGCTCGGTGCGGAATCCAGCAATCGCGTCGGTAAGTTCGGACTCCGTCTGTTGCAGACCCACTCGAAAGACCGACTCAGGCCCGGTTGCCTTGATTGTTTCAACCAAGGCCGCCGCGAAATCTTCGGAAGAGGTCATGACGATAGCTTTAGCCGGCCGTCGATCAGTTCGCGTGAGCCGAACTGCTGTGTGAGCGACCTGGCTGACCAGCTCCTGTCGAGTTCCAAGCGTTCCTTCTTCCGATGCGTCTTGCACACGGTCCAGCAACTCGATCTCACCTGGGAAGTTCTCTCCGTCGGTTTTGGCAGCTTTGACGAGACGCATCGCCAGGTCCGCGCACTCCTCGATACTTACACCGAGCGCCTGAACCAACCGCGCGTGCGTCCCAGCCAATCGTGTGGTGAGCAGGCCAGCGGGGTCCTCAACGACGTGTTCGAGCGCTCTTTGGCGCCATGAGTCCAGGGCGTCCGCCATCGAGACGCTCCGATCGTCGTCGTCTTCCTCCAGCGTGATGCCCCCACGCCGGGGACTAAGGACCCACTCCGGCAAATCACGTCTGCGGGTGCGGACCAATCTCTGGTGGAGACGGTACGTGTCCGCGATGTGGCGCTGCATGCGCATGACAGAACTGCGCTGGTCCAGGTTGGGATCGCTTGCCCGCTCGGTCAAATCTCGCAGGATTTCGTCGTCAGGAAATAGTTCACGCGTCTTTGCGAGCGTGTTTCGCAAGAACGCCGCGGGCATGTCCGGGTTCAGAGCGAGCAACAATCTGCCGAATTCTTGGCGGTTGCGTACACGCTCTGCGAATGCAACTCCGGAGTCGAAGGGATAGGCATTGGGATCCAGCAGGTGGAGCAGCGCTAGAAACAGGTCCTCGTTCCCGAGCACGGGGGTCGCTGAGATCAATAGCACCCTGGTTGCCGAACGTGCCAAAGATTCAAGGTATTGGTAATCGGGGTCCGCTTGCGGATCGTCAGTGATCAGATGATGGGCTTCGTCAATCACCAACGTTCCTATCTCTCCAGGCTCTAGTTCGCGCATCTCCTCATGGGGAAGGATGGTCACGTTTTCGCTCGCGAGAAAGAAACGGTCGCGTAACTCTCTCTCCCATTGCCAGCACAACGATGTGGGAGCCAAGACCCCGATCTGCTCATCGGGATCGTCAATCACGACCTGCCTGATCACGGCACCGGCCTCTATCGTCTTACCGAGTCCGACCTCATCAGCCAGCAAGTAGCGTTGTATTGGGTCTTGCAAGATCCGACGGATGACCTCGACCTGGTGAGGCAGCAATTCAACAGACGCTGATAGCAGCCCGGTCAATCCATGCCCAGCCGATCGGTTTTGGGCGACGCACTCCAGCGCGGCCTTTCGGGCATCGAAGAAAAACTGCGTTTCGATCCCGCTGTTCGCAAGAACGGTCGCCGGGTCGTCCGGTGGCAATAGGCAACGGACATTCAGGTCCCGCTCGAACAATTCTTCTGATACACGGTTCGGGAATTGAACATCGTACCGAATCCGGCTCTGGGGGTCCGCTCGCTCATCCAAGAAATAGCGGACAACCCGTCCAATTCGCCAACGCCCGGAATCTCCCACGACGTAAACCCGAGTCTGAGGGCTGAGATACGCCCGCCTAACGGACCCCACCGCATAGGTTGATTCGAACGTTCTCCGGGGAGACCTGAAGAAGCGAACCCTAATTTCATCCGATGTCGAATCGACGACTTGACCGATGCCGTTCCTATCAAGCGTCCACACGAAAATCCCGGAAACAAAAGGCTGCATCGGCGCTCCTAACCTAAGCAACGTGCGCTTCCGTCATAGCCCATATCGCAGTCCGAACATGTCCAGGAATGGAAGGTAGTAGTTCCCTTTCGACGCGTCAAGGCGGAAGCATCTGCACCAAGCGCCCTAGACGCTGTCGTTTGGTTCGTTGACACTGTCGGGGCTGGCTGGCAGCATTGCGCCAGCTGAGGCATTCCCGCCCTCGTTCTTCACAGGTGACAGCGATTTCTAGCAGAGAATTGTTTGTGCTGGCGTGCTCGAGCACTAAAATTGGTGGTGCCGCAGTTTTGCCAGCATGGCAACGCTACGACGGCCCCAGTTGGCGAATCATTCGCAAGTACATGTCCCCGGCTCTGATCGAGGAATCCGTCTACGTTTTATCAGCGAAGTACGGCCTAGTGGCGGCGGGCGAATGGATTGAGGACTACGACCAACGGATGACCCGAGAGCGCGCTCGCGACTTGAGGACGGAAGTCTCAGGTTGGGTCAGCGATCAACTTGATTCCGGGGTGGAAAGGCTCCAACTGGTTCTGGGTAAGGATTACCTTGAGGCTGTCGATTCTCGTCTCCTGTTGAACGCCCGCGTCTCGGTCGTGCCCGGTCCCATCGGGCGGCAATTGCATGCCCTAAAGTGCTTGGCCAGCAACCCCGCCAACGCCATCGGTCTTGAGTCGCAG
>Ga0315338_1004546_pt1 | contig 10838 bp, 6 predicted proteins | sample ASW8metaG_FD_204518 | JGI IMG/M metagenome (GOLD analysis project Ga0315338, IMG submission 204518) | Ammonia-oxidizing marine archaeal communities from Monterey Bay, California, United States - ASW #8 | ecosystem: Environmental > Aquatic > Marine > Coastal | place: USA: California | collected...
AAAATGATATCATTAGAAAAATTTATTTATTCTCTAGGTATACCTCAAATTGGACAAAGAACATCTAATTTACTATCTAAACATTTTAAAAATTTTAAAGATTGGTTTAAGTCTATTAAAAATCTTAATAATAAAAAAATGTACGACCTTTATATTAATATTGATGGAATTGGATCTGATGTAGTTGATGATATAAAAAATTTTTTTGATAAAGAAAAAATTAAAATTGTTAAAAAATTGAGTCAGGCTCTTAATAAAATAGAAGAATATAAATTTTCTACACAATCAAATTCAAAATTATCTGAAAAAATAATTGTATTTACAGGTACATTAGAAAATATGAGCAGAAGTGAGGCTAAATCAAAAGCGGAGGAATTAGGAGCTAAAGTTACAAACTCGGTTTCAAATAATACAGATTATGTAATTGCTGGTAAAGACTCAGGTTCTAAAGAAAAAAAGGCAAGAGAATTAAATGTTAAAGTATTAAACGAAAATGAGTGGATGAAATTCTTAATTTAAATAGGCAACATTTTTTCTTTTAACCATTCTCTTTCTTTCTTATTTAAATACTTATTAAGTTTGTTAAAAACTCTATTATGATAATTATTTATCCAATTTTTCTCTTGTATATTCAATAAGTTAGAATCAATTAGCTTAGTGTCTATTGGTGCAAGAGTTAATACTTCAAAACTTAAAAATTTTTTTCTTTTTACAACTAATAGTACGTTTTCAATACGTATTCCGTATTGATTAGTTTTGTAAAAACCCGGTTCATTAGTTAAAAACATTCCTTTTTTAAACTTTGTTTTTGATTTTTTTGATATAGAAATAGGTCCTTCATGAACAGATAGATAGCTTCCTACACCGTGTCCTGTGCCGTGTGGATAATCATATTTTTTTTTTTGTAAATGTTTTCTTGCTATCTTATCAAGAGATCTTCCTGTAGTTTTTTCATTAAAAAAGTAATTACTTAAACCTATATTGCCTTTAAGAACTCTAGTAAATATATCTTTTTGCTCTAGGGTTGGATTGCCACCAATACTAATTGTTCTTGTAACATCAGTTGTTCCGTCTAAATATTGAGCCCCTGAATCAAATAAATATAAGTTGTTCTTTTTTAAAGTTTTATTTGTCTTTTTTGAGACTCTATAATGAATAATTGATCCATTTGATCCAAAACCAGAAATTGTCTCAAAACTAAGCCCGCAAAATAATTTATTTTTCTTTCTATAATCAAATAATTTTTCTGATGTTTTAATTTCTGTAACTTTTTTATTTTTTTTAATTGTTTCATCTAACCAAAACAAAAACTTACAAATTGAGACTCCATCTCTTATATGAGAATTTTTTGATCCCTTTATTTCAATAGAATTTTTTATTAACTTTAAACTTACGCATGGATCTTGGCTATATTTTACAACTATACCTATAGTTTTAAAAAAAATTTCAATAAAACATGGTGTTTTTTTAGGATCTAAATGAATTTCTTTATTTGTTATTGAGAAATTAATAAGAATTTCTTTCAAATTATTAATATCAAAAATACTAAAATAAGGTGCGAGATATTTTTTTAGCTTCATATTACTTTTTCCAAAAAAACAACTTTTGTTATCTATATTTAATAATAAAAAAGATAAAACAACCGGTGTGTAATTAATTTGATTGCTTCTAATATTTAAAAGCCACGAAATTGATTCAGGTGAAGAGAAAAAAAAATTATTAATTTTTTTATTTTTTAAAATTTTTTTAACGTATTGAATTTTATTTTTAAATGAAACCCCTGAATATTTTTTTTCTCTTATAAAAATTTTTCCATTAATTTTATTCCTTTCTTTTTTCCAAATTTTATCTACAAATATTTCTTTATTTAAAAGGACTTTGCATTTTTTTTTTTGTAAAACTTTTTTTATATAATTAAAATTTTCAGATGAAAATAGCCAGCTATCTAAAAGAATTTTTTCTTTTGCTTTAATTTTATCTTTTAACCAAAGAATTGGGTGTTTATCATTAACATCTAATATTTTAAAAGTTTTCTTATCTACTTCTTTTTTAATCTGATTAATATATCTTCCATCAGTAAATATTAAATTTTGCTTTAATGAAATTATAACAAAAGCAAATGAACCTGAAAAACCTGTTAACCATTTAACTCTTTCGTCATCTTCTGAAATAAATTCATTCATAAATTTATCAGTTCTTGGAAGCAAATAATAATCGTAATCTTTCTTTTTTAAGAGAGTTCTTAATAATATTATTTTTTTTTTATGAGATAAAACTTCTTTCAATTTAATAAATTTTATGCATGTTTAATAAAATTTTCTAAAACAATTTTTGTTTTGCTTAATTTATCAAAAACAATTTCATATTTACCATCAGCAATATATTTAATTGTTCCATATCCATATTTTTCATGGAAAATTTCGTCTCCAATCTTAAATTTATATTCAGAATCATATGAATCTTTATTTTTTAATAAATTTTCTTTATTTTTAAATAACAAGCGGTTTGGATTTTTTACTCTATTTTCATATTCATCCTGGTCAACTATAAAGTTTTCTTCCTCTTCAAAAAAATCTTCATTTGTATCTATATTTTCTTTTGGTAATTCAGACAAAAATCTTGATGGCTGACTAAAGTTCCATGTTCCATGAATAAACCTTCTCTTTGCAAATGAGATATAAACATTATTCTTACCTCTAGTAATGCCAACATAAGCAAGCCTTCTTTCCTCTTCTAAAGCTTTATTGCCTTTTTCTTCTAAAGATTTTTGATGAGGAAATAACCCTTCATCCCACCCAGCAAGAAATACGTTTTCAAATTCTAATCCCTTAGCTGCATGCATTGTCATTATGTTAACCATATCAGAATCATAATTTCTCTCATTTTCGAAAACTAAAGATATATGTTCTAAAAATTCATTCATATTAGAAAACTCTTTAAGTGCGCTTATTAATTCTTTCAGATTTTCTAGTCTACCCGGCGCTTCAATAGATTTATCATTTAACCACATTTTTGTATACCCTGATTCTTCTAATATAACTTTTGCCAGTTCAATATGATTAATTTTATTAATTTTACTTTTCCATCTATCTATATCTTCTATAAATTTTTTAATAGTACTTCTTGGATTAGATGTTAATTCATCAGTTTCTACAATTTTCCTTGATGCATCTAATAAGGTCGTATTTGAATCACGGGAAAATGTGTAGATCTTTTGAAGAGTTGCTGTACCGAGACCTCTTTTTGGAGTATTGAATATTCTTTCAAAAGCTAGATCATCATAATTTTTATGAACAATTCTAAAATATGCAATTGCATCTCTTATTTCTAATCTTTCATAAAATCTGAATGCTCCGATAACTCTATAGGGGATACGTATTTTGAGCAATCTGTCTTCAAATAATCTTGTTTGAAAGCTAGCCCTAACTAAAATTGCAATTTCATTTAGTTGTGTTTTTTTTAATTTTAATTTTTCAATTTCTAAAGAAATATTTTTTGCCTCATCTTTTCCATCTTCAAAAAAATAAAGTTTTAATTTTTCTCCATTTAATGCGTTTGTCCATAAAGTTTTTCCCAGTCTGTCTTTATTATTTTCAATTAATTTGCTAGCTGCTGCTAATATGTGATCTGTGGATCTATAGTTTTGTTCTAATCTGATTATTTTTACATTTTTAAAAGCATCTGGAAAATTAAGTATATTTTTTACATCTGCTCCTCTCCAACTATAAATCGCTTGATCATCATCTCCTACACAACAAATATTTTTATGTTTTTGAGATAACAGTTTTAAAAAAGTATCCTGACATGTATCAGTATCTTGGTATTCATCAACTAAAATATATTTGAATTGATTTTGGTATTTTTTTAGAACTTCTAAATTTTCATGAAAAATTTTAACAGGTAATAATAATAAGTCGCCAAAATCCGTAGCATTTAAATTTTTTAGTCTTTCTTGATATTCAATATACAATTTACTTATATTCAAAGTTTTTCCGAATTTAAATTTAAATTTTTTAGATTCCTCTGGTAATATTGCTTTATCTTTAAACCACTGAATCATCCATAAAACATTAGAGGGAGTATATTTTTTAATATCTATTTTATTTGACTCTAAAACCTGTTTTACCAATCTTGTTTGATCATCAGTATCAATAACTGTGAAATCATTTTTAAGAAAACAGAGTTCTGCGTGTCTTCTAAGAATTTTTAGACCTGTTGAATGAAAAGTTCCAATCCACATTCTTTCAATATCTATTTTTAAAAGATTTTGCACTCTTCCTTTCATCTCGTTTGCAGCTTTATTAGTAAAAGTAACAGCAAGAATTTCCCATGGTTTTGCAAGTTTCTTATTTAGTAGATGCGCAAGACGAGTTGTTAAAACTCTAGTTTTTCCTGTACCAGCACCAGCTAAAACTAAAACAGGACCATTTAATGTTTCTACAGCTTTTTTCTGTTTATCGTTAAGTTTATCTAAATAAAAAATTTTGTTCATTTTTTAACTCTAAAAAGCATCATAAGGTTTGTTAATTAATTTCTTTATTTTTGTTAAATTAGAACATATCTTGCCTGTCAAATCAGCTCTATTAAGAGTATAAAAGTGTAAGTTATTAAATCCGTTCTTTATTAAATCTAAACACTGTTTTGTAGCAATATCGATAGATAGATTAAATTCGTATTCTTTCTTACCTTTATATAAATTTTTTAATCTTTTCGGTATAGATGCATTACAGTTATGTGCTAACTCAATTAATTTGTTAAAATTAATAATTGGCAGTATCCCAGGTATTATAGGAATTTTTATGTTTTTTTTTTGAAGGATATTAAAAAATTCATAAAATTTATTATTATCAAAAAAAAATTGAGTAATACCTTTTGTTGCACCTAAATCAATTTTTCTTTTCAAATTATCAATATCCTCTTGAATATTTTTAGATTCAGGATGTTTTTCTGGAAAAACTGCAATAATTATTTCAAAATCCCTTATTTCTTTTAAATCTCTAATAAGTTCACTAGAATAACTGTAACCATTAGGAAAAGTAATAAATTTTCTTTTTTTACTTAATTGTATATTCTCTGGATCTCCTCTTATTACAACAAGTGATTTAATTCCCATTTTCCAATAATCTATAGCTAATTTTTTTATTGAATCCTTAGTATCACCAATACAAGTTAAATGAGGTATAGGTTTTATTGAAGGTCTATAAGTAAATTTTTTTATTGTATCATGCGTTCTTTTTCTTGTTGAGCCGCCCGCTCCGTAAGTAATTGATACAAAATCAGGGTAAAAGATTTTTAATTTATTAAGCGTATTCCATAGATTTTGATACATTTTTAGATTTTTTGGGGGAAAAAATTCAAATGAAATTTTGAGTTTTGTTTCCATTAAATATAAATTACCTGTGAATAACTATTTTTTTTTTAACTTTTTTTTAATAAAAATAAAGTATATTATTATTACTTTAAAATTATTGAAATTTTTTTTAAAAATTATGCATTTATATAAACTTTATTTTTTAATTATAGCATTTCTTTTTTCCTTTAATGTTTCTGCAATTGCTGAACATCATGAAAGTGATGTTGTGGTTGAAGATGCAATTATAGTAGAGTCTGAATTTGATCTTAATGAAGCTTATGAAGAAAAAGATTATAGTGATATTGATCCAATAGAGGATTTTAATAGAGGAGTTTGGGATTTTAATCTTGGTTTAGATAAAGTGGTAGTTAGACCAGTTACAAGAGGGTATGTAGACGTAGTTCCTGATCCATTTAGAAGAGGACTTGGCAATGCAATAGATAATTTTTTTACTACTCCTCAATATTTTATAAATAATATACTCCAAGGAAAAATGGGTGCGGCTTTTGGTACAGTTTCTAGATTAGTAATTAATTCAACAATTGGGTTAGGTGGCTTTGTTGATGTTGCTACGAAAATGGGAATAGAAGAAAGACCTGAAACCTTTGGAGACACATTAGGAGTATGGGGATGGAAAAGAAGTAGTTATGTACAAATTCCATTTAAAGGTCCTCAAACATCAAGAGATATTGTTGGTTTTATAGGTGATATTTTTACAGATCCACTAATTTTTATTGGCGTACCATTGTGGGGAAATTTAGTAAAAACTGCTGGTACTGCTGTTGATGATAGACAACAAACATTAGGTGTTCTTGAAGAAATAGAATCAACATCTTTAGACTTTTATTCTTCTATTCGTTCAATGTATTTACAAAAAAGAACTGACGAAATAGAAACTGATAAAGTTGCAGATTACCAACAATATTTAAATAAATAAGAAATGTTTTTAAAAAGGCTTTTTCTAGTAATATTTTTTGCATTTTTTTTTATTTCTTCACCAACAAAACAATCATTTAATTATGTCTTAGCTGCAGATGACCCAGGGTCATATGTAATGGAAATTACAGAAAACGCAATTAATACTCTTACAGATACATCCATAGATCAAAATATGAAAGAGCTTCGATTTGGAGAACTATTTGATAAAAATTTTGATGTACCTTCAATATCAAGATTTGTTTTAGGTAAATACTGGAAACAAGCTTCTTTAGATCAAAAAAAAAAGTTTATAAAAGCTTTCAGAAATTATGTTGTTAAAACCTATTCTTCTAGATTTAATGAATATTCAGGTGAACAATTAAAATTACTAAACTTTGAAAATGAATCCAATCCTAAAATATTTATAGTGCATACGGGTCTCGAAATAGATGATGCTTCTATGATAATGGTAGATTGGAGAATAGGGAAAAAAAAAGATAAATTTGTAATTCTTGATATAATTATTGAAGGTATCAGTCTTGCAATAACACAAAGATCTGAATTTGTATCAGTTATTGATCAAAATGATGGTAATATTGATCAACTTATCTCTTTATTAATAGAAAAAACATAATTTTTTTGGTGGGCCCGGCAGGATTTGAACCTGCGACATCACCGTTATGAGCGGCGTGTTCTAACCAACTGAACTACAGGCCCAACAATAATATAGTGCATTTTTGTTATTTAACAGTGTTCTTTAACTCTTATCAAGAAAACTTTTTAGTTGTTTTGATCTACTAGGATGTTTTAATTTTCTTAATGCTTTTGCTTCTATTTGTCTTATACGCTCTCTAGTAACCGTAAATTGTTGACCAACTTCTTCTAAAGTATGATCTGAATTAACGCCAATACCAAATCTCATTCTTAGTACTCTTTCTTCTCTAGGAGTAAGGCTTGATAATACTCTGGTTGTTGTTTCTCTTAAATTAGAATTAACAGCAGCTTCTCCAGGAACAATTGTATTTTTATCTTCTATAAAATCTCCCAAGAAACTATCTTCATCATCTCCTACAGGTGTTTCGAAACTAACAGGTTCTCTTGCAATTTTCATAACTTTTCTTATTTTTTCTAGAGGTATTGATAATTTTCTTGATAATTCTTCAGGCGTTGGTTCGCGTCCAATTTCATGCAACATTATTCTAGAAGTTCTAATAATTTTGTTAATTGTCTCTATCATATGTACTGGAATTCGAATAGTTCTTGCTTGATCAGCAATAGAACGGGTAATTGCTTGTCTAATCCACCATGTTGCATAAGTAGAAAATTTATAACCTCTTTTATATTCAAATTTATCAACTGCTTTCATTAAACCAATATTTCCTTCTTGAATTAAATCTAAGAATTGTAATCCTCTATTTGTATACTTTTTTGCTATTGAAATGACTAATCTAAGATTAGCTTCTATCATTTGTTTCTTTGCAGTTTCAGATATTCTTTTTCCAATACTTATTTCATTTGATAAATATTTTAGTTCGCTAATAGCAAGTTTAGATTCGTTTGATATTTTTATTAACTCCTTATTAGTTTCTTTTATTTCTTTAGAATTTTTTTGGAAGAATTTTTTCCATACATTACTATGCTTTGATTGTTTCTTATGCCAATACGAATTTAATTCATTTTTATCATAAAATTTTAAAAATTCTTTTCTATCTACACCGCTATCTGAAGCCAATCTTAAGAGTTTTCCTTCAGGTACAAGTAATTTTTTATTAATCTCACTTATTTTTAAAATAAAGAAATTTATACAATCTTCACTTAGACATAGCTTATCAAGATAACTAATTAATTTTTTTTTTATTAATTGATAATTCTTTAATTTTACATCTGATAATTTTTTTGTTTTATTTAATAAATCTTTTTTTTCGTTTATTAAAGGTTTAACTTTTAAAAATGTTTTGTTTAAATTATCCAGTATTTTAAATATTTTTGGTTCGATTTTTGATTCCATAAAAGAAATAGTAAAATTTTCTTCATCTATCGATGCATTTTTTTTTTCTTCAAAATCTAATTTTTTTTTATTTTTTTCTTTTGCTTTAATTTCTTCTTCATTTTCTTCTTCATTATTTTTATTTTCTGTTTCGCTCTTTATACTTTCATTAGTTTCTTCATTTAATGAAGCATCTTCAAAAGTTATAGGAATTTTTTTATTAATGTATGTTCTATAAAAGTTTTCTAAATCAACAATATGTCTAAGATAAACTTCGCCATCAGCAAGTTTTTTCTTTAAAATTGAAAAATACTCATAAACAAATGGAAACTCATAAATAGATTGTAAAATCTTATTTTTACCATCTTCTATTTTAATTGATAATTCTACTTCCCCTTGTCTTGTTAATAGGTCAACTGAACCCATTTCTTTAAGATACATTCTAACTGGGTCACTTGTTCTTGCTTCTCCTTTAAGTAATTTTTTAGCAAGTCTTTTTTGTTTTTTTAATAAATTTGAATTTGCGTTATTAGGGCCTCTATTCCTTCTTTTTAGTAAAATACCTTTAATTTTTAAATGGTTTAGAATTATCTCAAAATCAGGTGAATCAAGTACTTCTGGAGTAAAAAATCTTTTAATTTTTGTAAATGATATTTTCCCTACTTTTATTGTTTCTTCAATAAGAGATTTAAATTGAGGTATGTACTTATCTTTTCGTATTAATTCGTGAACAGATAGTTTTTTTTTAATAGTTATATTTTTTTTGTTAGTTTCTACTTTTTTTTTTTCTTTAATCATTAAAATCCCGTCTACACTATATTAAAAAAATAAATTTTAAACTATTTCTTTCTTATATCCAAATTATATTTTTTAAATTTGAGATAATTTTCCTTGTTTAAATTAATTAGCAATTTATTTGCTTTTATTTCCATTATTTTATTATTCTTCTTTTTTAAATACTCCGCCAAATATTCATTCCATCCTTTTAAGATCAGATCTATATTACTTTTGATTTTTAAAAAAGGCGCGTGAAGTAATACAGACTTATCTATAATTTCTAAAACAATTCCTCTATACTCAGACTTAAGCAATGTGTCCCTAATGTTCAAGGTTTCAATTGTTTTTTTTTTATTAAAAAATTCAACGATTAAATCTTTAATATTGTTAAACTTTTCTTGAGTAAAATTAAGTAATTTAAACTTATCACTAACATTTTTTAGTAAATTAGGATGCAAAATTATAGCACCTATCAGAACTCTCTCGGTAATTTTATTTGTATTAATTATATTTTTATTTAAAAGATATTCTTTTTTTTCTTTATTTTGTATTTTTTTACCTGAAAATTTGAATTCTTGAAAAAACTTTTCTCTAAAAAAATTTTTATAATTTTTTTTTACTGTAAAGTTTTTAATCAAACTTAATAATCTATTAATTTCTTCTTCCAATTCCGCTCTTTTTTCTGGAGTATTAAAGATCTTTCCATAAATTAAATTATTCCATACAAAATCTACCAATGATAATTTATTTTCGAATGATAAATTAAGGTCTCTTAAATTATTAGATAAAATTAAACTATCTGGGTCCTCTTTCGGAGGTAATTTAGAAAAATTTAAAGAATACCCTGGTTTTAAATCTGGAAAAATCAATTCAGATACTCTTTTTGACGCTTTTTGCCCTGCTTCATCTCCATCCATACATAATATTGGTTCTTTAGAAATGCGCCATGAGCATATTATTTGTTTTACTGTTATAGCAGTACCCAAAGGTGCTACAGTGTTTTTAAATCCCGCATTATGCATTGAAATAACATCAGTATAACCTTCAACTATATATAATTCATTTTTTTGCATAGGATTATTTTTACATTGCTGCCAACCAAATAAAAGGTCTCCTTTTTTAAATACATCGGTTGAAGGAGAGTTTATATATTTTCCAATTTGATTTTTAGATAAAGCTTTACCACCAAATCCAACTACATTAGAAAAATAATCATAGATCGGAAAAATTATACGATTATTAAATCTATCAAATTTTTCATTATTTTTACTTGAAGCTATAATTAAACCTGAATCCAAAATATCCTTTGATGAAAAATTTTTTGACTTTAAATAATTATAAAGTGTATCGCTTTTTTTTGGAGCATACCCCAAACAAAAATTATTTATAATAGATTCGTTAAAATTTCTTTTTTTAAAAATTTCTTGAAGATATTTATTAGTTTTTAATTCTCTTTTTAAATTATGATGAAACCAATTAGAAGCTATTTTAAGAATCTCTCTTAAATTTTTTATTTTATTTTGAACTATAACATCTTCTTTTTTATAAATACTTTCTTCAACTTTAATACCGGCATAACTTGCTAGTTTTTTAACTGCTTCTTTAAAAGATAAGTTTTCTGTTTTCATCACAAAGTCAAAAATACTTCCATGTTCCCCACTACTAAAACAATGATAAAATCCCTTTTCATCTGACACTGTAAACGATGGTGTTTTTTCATTAGAAAATGGTGAAAGCCCAATGAACTCTTTTCCTCTTGGAGCTAATTTTATTTTTTTTGAAACAATATCTGAAACTGTTATT
>Ga0315338_1004548_pt1 | contig 10834 bp, 10 predicted proteins | sample ASW8metaG_FD_204518 | JGI IMG/M metagenome (GOLD analysis project Ga0315338, IMG submission 204518) | Ammonia-oxidizing marine archaeal communities from Monterey Bay, California, United States - ASW #8 | ecosystem: Environmental > Aquatic > Marine > Coastal | place: USA: California | collected...
TAGGGTTATTTAGCTTCTACGATTTAAGAATCCCTTTCACTCGGGATTCTTTATCTTGATTCGAATTTGCGATCATTTCCCCAACAAGTCCTATAGAGAAAAATTGGATTCCAATTACAATGATCAGAATACCTAACATTAATAACGCCATGTGTTTAGCAAAGGGCTCACCCATTCCATATTTCAAATAAAGCACATAAAATTCAATGCCGAGCCCACCTAAAAAAGTAAAAAGCCCGATTTGTCCAAAAAAATACAATGGACTTTGTGTGTATTTGGATAAAAATAAAATTGAAATCAGATCGAACAAACCATGAAACAATCGTGATCCACCATATTTTGTAATACCATGAATACGAGGACGATGATGTACAACTATTTCCGTCACTTTAAATTTCTTCTGTCCTGCTAAGGCTGGAATGTACCGATGACGACCACCATAGATTTCTAAAGTCTTTACGACTGATTTTTTATAGATTTTTAATCCGCAATTAAAATCATGAATTTGAACACCTGTGAATAACCGTGTGACTAAGTTGAATAACTTTGATGGAACTCTTTTTGAGATTGGATCTTTCCGATCTTTTTTCCATCCCGAAACAAGGTCAAATCCTTCTTCTAATTTTAAAATCAGGTTCGGTATTCCCGCCGGATCATCCTGCATATCTGCATCCATGGTAACAATATAATCACCATTGGCATATTTAAATCCCTCGGCAAGTGCTGCAGCCTTACCATAATTTCGATAAAATTTTATTAAATTGATGGTTGGATCCGATTGACTCAATCTATTTATAACATCAACAGAACCATCAGTAGATCCATCATCAATAAATAGTATTTCGTAAGGCTTATATGCTAAAAGTACTCGTGTTAGTTCTTCATGCAATTCCTGTATAGAATCAACCTCATTAAAGACCGGTATTATAACAGATATTTTCATGAGTTCACCTTAATTGGGATAACAGAAGTGGGGATATTGCGAATTAAGTGAGGGTATTGTAAATCAAATTCACGATTCATCATGATCATATCAATCTTATACTTCTCATCCCTCATATAGAATGAAACATGTTCAATCAAAGGACCAAAGGCTGTCTGCCCAGAACGAAACTCAATCCCACCAGATACTTTTTCTGACTGTGATTTTATTTGATCAGGCTCCGAGAATACAGGAGGGATACTTCCCCATAAAAACGTCCGAAGTTCTTTCGGCTGTATCATTTCAAAAAATGGGAGCGAAATTAAGATAGATGCTCTATCGTATCGACGATTATTAAGCATATCCCATGCATCAATATCTTCATTCTTTAATATTATAAAAATTGTTTTCCGTCCAATCAAATCTTTGAATTGAATGTAGGCCGTATCTCTTGAGGATGTAAATGTAAAGTTCAAACGCCCTTTCATTTGTCCCTCAGAAAGGATATACCCTTTTCCTCTACAAAATTTCTTGTCACTCAAATCAGGATAGACCAATTCAGGTTTAGTATCAAAAATTGGCTTCGATGTTGTGGAACAACTAATCATAAATAAAACAATTATTGAAATAGGAAATAGTTTATTCAAGAGAAACTTTTTCCTTGAGTCTCAGATTATCCTTATCTAAAGCTAAGGCACGTTTATATAAATCTTTTGCATCAGCATATTTATTATTTTTCATTAATATATCTCCCAAATGTTCAAGAACTATAGCATTATTATCTACAATTTTTACTGAAGCTTCAATGAAGGATTGGGCTTTTTCCATATTATTTAGTTTGAAATATATCCAGCCAATGGTATCGAGATAGGAGGCATTATCTGGTTCAAGTTCGATGGCTTTCTTAGCTAAAGTCAAAGCCTTATTAAGTTCGGTATCTCGCTCTACTAAACTGTAAGCATAATTATTAAAGGCTTGTGCATCAGAACTGTCTGTTTTTATCAATTTTAGATATATCTTATCTGATTTATCGAATTGATCAACTTCATCATATAAAATAGCCAAAGAATGAAATACATTTTTCGAATCAGGTTGAATAGTCAAGGCATATAAATAATACTTTTCAGCTTCTTCATATTGTTTAATCCTATTATTACTCAACCCAAGTAAATATTGTATCGAAAATATTTCATTGAAAGTATCAGAAACAGGAGCAAGTAAATCTATGACAGCTTCAGAATTATTTTGATTCATATATACCAAAGATCGGCTATAATATCCTCTCCAATCCTCAGGAAAATTCGCTATTAGCTCATCTCCCAAATAAGCTGCTTTCTTTATGTTATTTTCATCCATATAAATATCAAATAAAGAAAAATAATAATTTGGGTTCTCAGGTGAAGTCTCAACTGCCGATTCCAGCAAAATCATTGCCTCCTCTATATCTCCCTTTCGGAACAATAGTAGACCCAATTGATTATTTCTTTCAGATAAATCGCCATGTTTTTTGTTTAAAGAGGCGATAAAAGCAATTCCTTCATCATAAGATTTTGTCCGAGATACCATATCAACATAAATTGATAAAAACCTAGGTTGGCTTGGATCTGAATCAGCTAACTGTTTAAAAATGGTTATTGCTTTTTCTTCATCCTTTAAATAGATAGCAAACTGTCCAGCTGTTTCCAGTAGTTCCAATCGATCTGGTTCTAGAGTAAAGGCTTCAAGATAAAGTCGCATAGCTCCTTCAAAATCCTGGTTCACTTTTTGCAACTCTGCTAAAGCAATAAGATATCTGGATTCGTTTGGATTTAATTTGTTTAATTTTTCAAGGGGTACACGAGCGGCTTCATATTGTTTCTGAAAGATATGTTGATCTGCCAACATTTGTAAGGCTTGTTCATCCTTAGGATCAATATTGATTGCAATAGATAAATGTTTTTCTGATAATTTCTGTTTGTTCAGGTTCCAATAGCATTCCGCAATGGCTGTATGGATTGCACCCACATTGGGGTCTAAATCTAGGGCCTGTTGAAATTCTATGATTGCCATAGCGAAGTCACCTTGGGTCATAAGTATTTGCCCATCCATAAAATGACGTAAGCCTTCTGGGTGCGGTGTTTTTTCCTTTTTCTGAACTTCCGTGACAGTAGGTGCAACCGCTGGGCGCTTGGCTACTATACCTTGACATCCAATCAAACAAAGGATAAGTATAAAGAGGATCTGTGGTTTTATCAATTTCATATCTTTTTTTTATCAGCAATCTAACAATTTAAGTTTACCTCTTGTTCCAACTTCGACCGATTATTTTATTCATTTTTTGCGATTGTGACACCGTTACCACCATTGGATTTTGTTTTATACATCGCCTTATCCGCTTTAGAAATTAATTCACGTACCTGTTCCGCGTGCGTTGGAAATCCAGCCATGCCTGCGCTTATCGTAATATTTGCAGAAATTCCCCCTTTCAGGAATGTTTTATTAGCGATGTTTTCAACAATTCTTTCTGCTAAAGGCAGACACTCTTTAACATCTGTGTTCACTAGTAATAGAGCAAATTCTTCACCACCATAACGACCCACAACATCAATGGCACGTACATTCTCAGCAATAATATTACTCACTTCTTGCAAAACATAATCACCATACAAATGGCCGTGGTTATCATTGATCAATTTGAATTTATCTAAGTCAAAAACCACTAATCCAAGCATGTGTTTGAAACGACTTGCTCGATTAACCTCTTCGTCAAAACGATCCAAGAATGTTTTGTGATTGAGTAAACCAGTTAAACCATCATGCATAGCTGTTAAATTCACTCGCTCATATTCTTTTTGCCAATTTAAAATATTACTCACAGTTCCACATAATAATTCTAATAGTCGCGAATCTGTATCTGAATATTTTTTCGATTTTAAACGCTCCAAAGTTACTGCACCAATTGAATCATTATTTACTTGAAGAGGTATACTCAATACTGACATAAAATTAAAAGTATCTCTATCATTCGGATAAAATCGATTTATTTCGGGTAATTCATCAAACCAAGTATTTGAATGAATAATTTTATTCTCGTTTATGGCCAATCCATGAAGGCTATTTTGAAGCTCAAAATCTTGACCTTCATCTGCATCATCATGAAGGCCGTCAACCAATTTTATATTTCCATTCTTTTTATCTGCATCAGATAAAATTATGGTTAGTTTGTCATATTGGAAAAATGCACGACAAATTCCTCGGATTGATTCAAATAACTCTGCTTCGTCAGATTTAACCTCTAATTGTTCAAACAAATTAGTTACACGAGAATTAAAATAATTATCCACCATGATTGACTCCATCTGCTCAAGATCAGTCATCCCATGTGTTATAATTTCCCCCAGTTTTTCGATTACATGTTGATCCTGTTCGTTGATAGAAGAAAAATGATCTGTATAAACAAGAATGCAACCAACGATTTTTTCCGAATACAAAATGGGAAATCCTAAAAAAGTCTCACTTCCTCGCCATATTTTTTTGCCTAATATTTCTTTCCAACCTTCGTTCTTTTTATTCTTTTTGATAATAGTTGACTTCTTATGTGATAATATTTCGGATATAATATTATTTCCTTCTTCAACAAATTCTATAAAATCTGCATTGGAGCTATGCTGTTTGGTATAACCATTGACTTCTCTATCAATCATATAAATCGCTGTCGCATAATTACTATTTACCACAGATACAAGATCAACAACTTGTGCAATGAGTCGTTGATAGTGCGATTTAACTACAGTTGAAAATGAATTTGATTTTATATCTTTTTGGTTTTCGACTATTTCTTCTTGATCCAATGATTTTATTTTATATAAAGTTGGAAATGCGAACGAAATGAACACCATGACAAGTCCACCTATCGCAATTCCTTTAAGAATAGAAAATGATATATTATCCTGATTTGGATATATAAAAAGAAACAAAATAAGAAAAAAAAGTACAAGAACGGCTATTTGTCGTTTAAATTTCATGGTAAAAAGTAAAAATCCCTACAGTGAAATACATCAACTAGAGGGATTTATTTGAAATTATTTAATTTGGGCGATTTATCGTTGTTTTTTTACGAATTTAACATTGTCATCCAAACGGAAATTTTTCTTGTTATTGATCGTCGTATCAGCTGAATCAGTCTTTGTTTCATTTGAAACTAATATTGGTGTTTTATCTGTGACTGGATTTCCTCCAAGATTTGCTGGTGTACTAGTAATATTTCCAGTAATAACTGGAGTGGTATTTTCTAATAGACTATTTTCCGGCCAGAGATTAACACCAACACCGATAAAAGAAGCCACTAATACGGCCATCAAACTGGCATAAAGAGGTGTGAATCCAAATATGGATTTTGCTGGTCTTTCTACAATTCTTTTAGATGGACGGTTCTTTTCAAATTCAATACGTTTAAATAAATTAGACATAAACACACTGGATGTTTTGAGATCATTCAATCCTTTTACGGATTGCATCGTAGAACGAATGTTATTAACCAAAGCTTTTGAATCCGGATTAGAATCCATGTAAGATTCAAACGCTTGTCGGTCTGATAAATTCAGATCATTTTCGATGTATGCTGAAATGGCAGCTTCAAATTGATAGCGATTCATTTATATAATATCTCCTATTTCAAATCTTTCAGTTCTTTTTGCAATTGTATACGGGCTCGATTTATTCTGGATTTCACTGTTCCCAACGGAACATCTACAATCTTACTAATCTCCTCATAAGAAAGTTCCTGTATATCTCTAAGGATAGTTACGGTTCTAAAATGCAGAGGTAGTTTTTGAATAGCAGCCTGAATTTTGTTTTCTATATATTCACTTTGGGCTAATTCATCAGTATCAGGTTCAACCGCGGGCAATTCATAATCCCTTTCCTCAGGGCCCATTTGACTAAGATATGTCACCTTACGAGTTTTTTTCTTTCGCAATTCTGTTTTAGCTAGGTTGGCTGCAATTGTATATATCCAAGTGGAAAATTTCGCAATATTCTTGTAATAGTGTTTATGGGTATATAGCTTGATGAGCGCATCCTGTACAATATCTTCAGCCTGTTCCATGTCATTCACATAACGGTAAATAAAGGACATTAAACGGTTCCGAAAACGATTAACTAATTCCACATAAGCCTGCTCATCTCCTTCTTGGAAACGGGCAATGAGTTCTTCGTCTGTATAACTGAATTGTTTATCCATTACTAAGGGTTGCGTAGAGAAATTCGGTAATAGCTGATTCATCATTAATTCGAGACGTCTTTAATTTCGCATCAATCTGCCCTAATCGCTTAAGGGCAATCGTGATCTCTTTATTTGAAAATTGTTTTGCATAATGCTTGAGTTGCCGGTTTACACTAGGTGATAGTCTAGTATAACCCTTTTTGACAGAATTTGTTCCATCAGAAATTTTAATAAATAAAAGTTCTTGAAAAAATTCCGTAAGAGGATATAATAAATTAATCATAGTCGTATCTTGTGAAACCATTGCTCTTCCAAGTTCCATTGATTCTTTTAATCTTCTTTGTCCAAGGAAATTAAAAAATTCATACTGCCTAAATTTTCTTTTCCAACCAGAAAATTGGGTAATATCTTCTTGATTTAATTCTTTTGAATCATCCACTAAAATTGAAACTTTATCAATTTCATTTTTTAAATGGCTCAAGGAATCACCGGCAATTTCTATAAGGGTATTAATAATCGGTTTGGAGACCTCATAAATACCATTCTCCTTTAAAAAAAATTTTGCCCAATTAATCATATCACTTTCAAAAGGGGTAGCGCAGGAAATGGGATTAACAACTCTAACCAGTGATTGTATGAATTTATTTTTTGCACCATATTCATTTTGAATAAAAACAAGGGTATTTAGATCAGATGGTTTCTGACAAAAATCTATCATCTCATCTCGTACTTTTCCTTTTAGAGCATTTGGATTCCTAAGGATAAATAATTTTTTTGAATTGAATAAGTCTGTTGCCATCAATTTATCCATAATTTCATTTGATCGCATTTCATCAGGAATCAGTATCATTTTTTTAACTTTATCATTGCTAAATAAACAATCTGTTATTTTCTGTATAAACCATTGTTGTAGAAATTGATCCTCTCCCATAAGGAAATAGAATGGAGAGATTGCATCAAATTGTAGCGCTTTAAATGCCCGGTTATATGGTATAATATTGAGCCTTATACTTGCCATTTTATATTATAACCAACGTTAGAAGCCCAATCAAGATACAGTAATATCCAAATAGATGGAATTTACCGCTTTCTAGTAAACCAAATAGCCATTTAAGAGATAAATAACCAATAATAAAAGAACATAGAAATGCAGCTATTAAAGATGATGCAGGAATTGTCATTGTAGAAAATGAAGTGTCCATTAGAGTCAAAATTCCTGCACCAGTAATAGATGGAATTGCAAGTAAAAATGAGAATTTTGCAGCCTCTTTTCCCGAAATACCCAATGCTAATCCCATGCTGATAGTCATTCCAGATCGAGATATTCCCGGAATGATTGCAATCGCCTGAGATAAACCAATCAATAATCCTTTTTTTATAGTCATTGTTTCAGACCTTTGAATCAATTTTTGAGAAAAAAAAAGTATCAGTCCTGTAAATATAAGTGAAATGGAAACCAACTGAATCGATTCAAACAACACTGAAATAAATGATTTACTCGTCAAACCGACAACGACTGCAGGTATCGTCGCGATAGTTAAATAAAGAATATATTTTTGCGTTTTTATGTCTCTTATTCCAGATATTAATTTAATAATATCAGTCCAAAAAATACAAAATACACTCAATAGGGTTCCCAGATGGGTTATGACTTCAAACTCATTTCCAGGTAATACAATCCCCAAAAGGGCTTGCCCAAGTACCAAATGCCCTGAACTGCTGATAGGAAGAAATTCAGTTATACCCTGAATAGCGCCAAGTATTATTGCATCTAATAGTGTCATTTGATTTGAAAAGTGAAGAAGAATTTATTAGGAAGGATAGAGAATCAAAAGGATGACTGTCGCCAACCGGAAATAGCAACCATTCGACCAGTTTCTTGGCCATCACGTCGGTAGGAAAAAAAATATTCTTTTTCGCAACATGTGCATTGATTATCCACCAAAATATTTTTTTCCAATAACCCATTCGCCAACATTTGATCTTTTACAATATTTTTCAAATCCAACATCATTCGATCATTTTTTCCTTTGATTGAATAAGTACGGTCAAATTGGGCTGTGACTTCCGGACCAACCTCAAAACAACATTGACCAATTGATGGGCCTATTATAGCCATAACATCCTTAGCATTATCTCCATAGGTTTCCATTATGTGAATTGCATTTGGTCCAATACATTGGGCTGTTCCTCTCCATCCAGAATGAATCATTCCAAATTGATGTGATATTGGATTAAATAAGAAAAGCGGAATACAATCAGCCACTTGAATACTTAAAACTACATTTTTCACATTTGAGACTACTCCATCCGTTTCTTTTAATAAACAAGCAGAATCCACCATTTTAACCCTCTTGGAGTGTACTTGATTCGGTATCACTAATTCATTAACATCAAATCCAAGATTAGTTGTGAAGACTTTTCGCTTTGTTAGGTTAGAATAGTCTTGATCTCGATAAGAAATAAATGCATTAAATCCATCTACCCCAAAATGATCAGAATAATCAATATAATTCAAAAATACACTTTAAGGATTTTGAGGTAGAACCAATTGGAGGGAATCGCCTTGGAATACACCTTGATGAATAAATCCTTCTCCATCAAACTCAAGGAGTTGAAATGCTGAGTTTACTTGTTTATTTAATACTGATGGTGAATAATAAAACCCTTCACCAACATGGAAATTGATATTTTTCAGAGATTGGTTTAAAGACTGTCTGGATTGGTTCTCAAGATCAATTGCAATTAATATTTTTGCTGTATTGTATCCACGATAATATGCATTTAATTGATCACCCTCATAATCAATTGAATCTACTTTATGATGAAAAAAATTTGTCAAGAGTGAAAGCCCTTTCAAATGAGGACCAATATTATCTTTTTGTAAAATATTAAGGTTTTGCCAATTTCCATTCCCGATTAATTTTGCATCTAAATTATACATGGGAATTTGGGGACCAATAAATTCCAGATCGGACTTATTGATCGGCAGGTAAATAGCTTGAATAGTGTTTAGATATACTTTGGAAGAATCTGAAGAGGTCATTTTCTTTTTTTTCTGTTTTGGTAGATCAAAAAAATCTTCTGCTGAAACGTCAAAGAGAGCATCTAGACTATCAATATCCATACCTAAGGCTTCATCATAATTTTCTTCTTTTGGCAAAAGATCAAAAGCTACTTGTCTCAAAGATTTAAATTGTCGTTTAAGATTTATCGGTTCGCCAGAATACCATTCTGTTGCCACAACATTTGAACCGAGATGGTCTAATTCTCTAATAAATGAATCGGTTTGAATTTCGCCATCCTGATTTGCGGGTGCAATAACTGCAATATTACTCAGACCTAATTCACTCACTATGTAGCGAGCAGCCATTCTTCCTTGCATAGCAAGTGTAGAATAAAAATGAAAACTCTTATTATAGATCTTACTCAGGTCATCTCGCTGAAGATTAGTTAAAATAATCGGAATATTTGTTGAACTGAGTGCACTGGTAACGGCTAGTGATGCTTGATCATCCAATGAACAAATTAATGCTTTAAGCTGATTCATCTTTTCGAGATTTTGTGCTTGCATAATGGCCTGAAGATTAGTGCTGCGACTATCTTGCACTATAATAGACAACCGTTGCTTTGTTTCTACTACTGATTTTTCACCTTCATAAAATCCAGTAAGAAAAGCTTCTCCTTCTTCAATTTGATCGCCGGAAAGCGGTAGTACAATACCCACCATTAATACCGGTGAGGATGGTTTATAAGATGCACGAAGTAAATTTTCAAAGAATAATGCATATATATCAGGTAGGGATGTTGGGTCAACCTTGTTTAATGTGATTGCAGCATCATCGGGACGACCACTCAAAATTTCTGAATTAGCTCTAGCAATCAAATGAATATTTCTAAATTTTGGATTTGGTTCAAGAATTAACAGTTCATTCAAGAGTGAACTGGATAACCCAATTTGGATTAGTTTTAATAATTTCATATCAATCTTTTGAGAGTATTCAGGGTTAATTGATAAACTTATTGATCGATGATACATACGGTAGGCAGAAGAATAATTTGTTTCATTTACATATAAATCACCTAGGCTTTCCATAACATTTGCCAAGTATTTACTTTTAGGAAACTTAGTTAGAATCTTACTTGAAGTTTCTCGCGCTTTTGTATTCTTATTAAATCCAACCTGTGACTTTAGCAATAAAAGTAATACTGGCTCCTCATATACTCCTGGTTCATTCAATAAAATTTGATTTAGAATGGTTTCACTGGTTGCATATTGACCATTATTATAATTTGATAAGGCTTGGTTGAATTGTCGTTCAAGGACTGGAGATTGAATCCAATTTTGGCCTGAAGTCAGGCTAAATAAAGAGAATAAAATGGCTATTCTTAATATTTTCATTTCTTTAAAGTTAATTCTTTTAATACCCACCCATCAGGATCAACGACTCCCAATTGAATTGGTTTTTGATCAAAATGGAATTTGAAAGAATTTTTTCTCTGGTTTATCTCAACTGCCCTACAATCATCCAACCAACACACTTTGGAGGGTATTTTGAATATTGGCCATTCCTCTTTCTGGGTTTGTAAAATTGTAACTTCTAAAATGCCTTTTGTTCCAGATTTTGAATACCAAGTCTCTTCATAGGATAATTTTGGAAATCCAGGCTTGTAAATCCACTGATCAAAAAACCAATCTAATTGTTTTA
>Ga0315338_1004550_pt1 | contig 10829 bp, 8 predicted proteins | sample ASW8metaG_FD_204518 | JGI IMG/M metagenome (GOLD analysis project Ga0315338, IMG submission 204518) | Ammonia-oxidizing marine archaeal communities from Monterey Bay, California, United States - ASW #8 | ecosystem: Environmental > Aquatic > Marine > Coastal | place: USA: California | collected...
GAAATAAGCTTGATGAATGGTTTAAAGCCGGATTGCAAGAATGGGATATATCTCGTGATGCGCCTTACTTTGGTTTTGAAATTCCTCATGCGCCAAATAAATACTTTTACGTATGGCTAGATGCTCCTATTGGTTATTTAGCTAGTTTCCAAAACTTCTGCGAGCAAGAAAACCTTGATTTTGACTATTGGTGCAAACCTAATAGCTCAACTGAAATGTACCATTTTATTGGTAAGGACATAATTTATTTCCATGCATTGTTTTGGCCAGCAATGCTAGATGGAAGTGAGTTCAGAACCCCTTCCGCTATTTTTGCTCATGGTTTTCTAACGGTAGATGGACAAAAAATGTCGAAATCACGCGGAACATTCATAACTGCGCGCACCTATCTTGACTACCTTAACCCAGAATATTTACGTTATTACTTTGCCGCTAAACTAGGAGCAGGAATAGATGATATCGATCTGAATTTAGATGATTTTTTAGTGAGAGTTAACTCTGATCTGATTGGTAAAGTAATAAATATTGCAAGTAGATGCGCGGGATTTATTAATAAAAATTTTGATGGAAAATTAGCCGATGCAATCCATGGCCCTGCTATTCAAGAAGAAATTAAAAATGCTAACCAAAAAATTGCTGAGGCTTATGAAGCTCGGGAATATTCAAAAGCGATGCGCGAGATTATGATATTGGCAGATAAAGCAAATCAATACATTGATCACCATAAACCCTGGGTAGTTGCTAAACAAAAAAATAATAGTAATGAATTACAAGGTATCTGCACTACTGGTATTAATTTATTTCGCTTACTAATGCTGTACTTAAAGCCAGTACTGCCAATAGTAGCGGAAAAGACAGAAAGGTTTCTTAATATTAAACCTTTACAATGGCAAGACGCCCAAACTACATTGTTAAATCATAAAATAAATAAATTTGAAACTTTGATGACGCGTGTCGAAAAAGAAAAAATAGATGCTATGATTGAGAATAGTAAAGATAATTTCACCAAAACATAATGAACTGACTAAAGTGTCAACAAATAGAATCCAAAAAAAAACTCTACGTCAAGCTGCGCATCACTTAGGTCCCACTGTCTGGGTAGGAAAGAATGGAATAACAGAAAATGTAATTAAAGAAATTACATGCGCTCTGGATCACCATGAATTAATAAAAATAAAAATACTCCAAGTTGAGAAAAAAGAACGAGGGGCAAATATCAAAAAAATTTGTATGGATACAAACGCAGAGCTTATCAGTAATATTGGCAATGTATTAACACTGTACAAAAAAAATACTAAAAATTCCGATTAAGAAACTTTTTAATTTTATTTTACGAATTTGAACCGGATATACGATTTCTTATATCATCGGCAATAAGATAAAAACAAGGTAATGCAATTAATATAGTTAAATCTCGACCTGCTTAACTATTTCAATCTTAGCCGTCGATGGTGACGGGGATTGTAGTTCTGCATAGGTATCTGGTTTTGTTCACAGCAAAAGAACTATAACAACAACAGAAATACTGATAATCAGGAATATTCTCACAATAAAGTACCGGATTTCACTAAAATTTTGTTTATAAATTGGTATATTGGGGGCCTGAATAATCTATTCTCATAAAAATTTGAACATAAATGCATTCTGTGCGATTTTAGACATAACAAGTCGCCTAGGTAATTATACAATTAATTATAATGAAGCTTTTTATAAATAGACTAATCGTATTTCTCAGCATTCTATTACTGACGCTTAATATTTATGCAGCTGAGCTTGGAGGTGAATATTCCAGATTAATTTGCCCGCTGTCGCTTAATGTGCCAGAAAGGCCCTATGTTGATACTGTTTTAACAGTTGATGATACGCATATCAGCGCCGATGATGCTGATTTAGTTGAAGGTGGTATATCAACGCTGCGCGGTAATGCTGAAATCACAAGAAATTCCCAACAAGTAACAGCCGACATCATAAAATATGATCAACCAAACGATAGTGCAAAACTCGATGGTAGTGTCAATTATTGGGATGAGGAATTATTTCTAAAAAGTAAAAAAGCAAACTTAAAATTAGAAAATGGAAGTGGGGTATTTGACGATGCAGATTACATTCTACTTGATGATAGTCGTGGTGTAGGAACTGCGGAAAAGCTTTTTGTTGATGCTGGGACAATTACAGAGTTAGAGGAAGCAAATTACACTACCTGTAATCCAGAAGAAAAGTTTTGGCATCTCACGGCAGATAAAATTACTCTCGACCATGAAAATAACGCAGGTACAGCCCGCAACGTTTTAGTAAAAATTAAAAATATTCCGATTTTTTATTCACCCTATATGTCTTTCCCATTAAGTGAAGAACGCAAGAGCGGTTTTCTCATGCCAGGATATGGAACAACAAATAGACTTGGAGTTGAATTGAGAACACCTTATTACTGGAACATCAGCCCCAACATGGACGCCACACTTACTCCTCGCTTTATATCAGACGCTGGTGTTATGGCGATGGGTGAATACCGTTATCTGTTTCCACGTAGCGCAGGTGTAATTGATTTTGAATATCTGCCAAGTGACAGTACTCGAGAAGATAACCATAGAAATTTATTTTCTATCACACATCATCAGTCATTTATCGATAATGGTAATTTATTCTTTACTTATAATAGAGTTTCAGACAAATTTTATTTCGAAGATTTTGGCAGCCAGTTAACTAAAACAAGTACTCGTATGTTAGAACGTCGCATGGATGTTTCATATAATGGAAATAACTGGAATTTAATGACACGCCTTCAAGATTATCAAACCGTTGACCGTAGTATCCCAGCTACATCACGCCCCTATAAACGTTTACCACAGATATTATTTAATTATAATTCTCCTCGAAAATATGAGCAATTAAATTATGGCTTAACAACTGGTTTTGTATATTTTGAACGTGGAGATGATATAAGCTTTAGTGACAATGTTAATGGAGCCCGTATTAGTCTGAAACCTCATATTAAGTACCCTGTGCGTACTACTGCAACATATATTGAACCAAAATTTAGTTTAGATTATACGCAATACGATCTTAATGGTTCAGCAGCCTTCAATGATAGCCCCAGTCGTATATTACCTATTTTCAGTTTAGACAGTGGGATCTTTTTAGAAAAAGAAACAAAACTTTTTGGTAATAATTTTACGCAAACACTCGAACCAAGATTATTTTATCTCAATATCCCAAATGAAGATCAATCTGACTTGCCTGTATTTGATGCCGGTTTGTATGATTTCTCTTTTGACTCACTCTTTAGAGAAGACCGTTTTAGCAGCAATGATAGATTAGGTGATGCAAATCAAGTAACTCTAGCTGTTACTTCCCATTTAATTAATCGGCAAAGCGGAAGAAATCTTGGGCATATAAGGCTCGGTCAAATATTTTATTTTCGCGATCGTAAAGTAACCCTGCCCGGCGGAACAATTCGAGATGAGGCAAGTTCACCTATTGTTGCTGAGATTAATACCACAGTCATCAATAATTGGACTATAGGAGGGGATATACAATATGACCCTAATATTGGCAACGGAACAGAAAAAATTACGGCACATGCGACCTATAATCCCATGCCAGGTAAAGTATTAAATTTAGCTTATCGTGTTAGACGTGATACGACGGATATAGAACAAAGTGATATCTCGTTTCGATGGCCATTTAATCAAAATTGGAGTGCCGTTGGTCGTTGGAATTATGCTGTGCCAGAAGGACGTTCATTAGAACTTTTTGGCGGAATTGAGTACGACAGTTGTTGTTGGTCATTACGGGCTGTTGGTAGACGTTTCCTAACAAATATTGATGGTGTATTTGATACCGGAATATTCTTACAATTAGAGTTGAAAGGACTCGCGGGAGTAGGCCGAAAAACTGTAAATTTCTTAAAAGGACAAATTCCTGGCTACCAGAGTGAATTCTAATTTCTTGAAAAAACAACCCCAACATTTGATGTTGGGGTTAATAATTCTATTCTCAACACAATCATTTTCGCTCGCCTATTCGCCACTTGATCACATCGTCGCTGTAGTAAATGAAGATGTTATTATGAAAAGTGAACTTGAAAATAAAATCTATACTATAAATAAGAAAATGAAGGAGCAAGGAGCAAACACTCCGCCCGAGTCTATTTTAAAACGCCAAGTATTAAATAATCTTATACAAAACCGTATTCAACTACAGCTTGCTACTAGGATTGGTATTAAAGTGAACGATGAAAATCTGAATCGAACGATAAGCAATATTGCTGCAGAAAGCCAGGTTACGTTAGAACAATTTAGAGAAATACTTGAAAAAGATGGCTATAACTATGAGCAATTTCGGGAAGATATTCGCAATGAGATTATGCTAACACAATTGCGTAAAAGGCACGTTGCAAATCGGATTATTGTATCTGAAAAAGAAATTGATAACTTTCTAACTAATGATAATTCCCAAAACATATTTCAAACAGAAATGCGTCTTTCACATATATTATTTTCATTATCTGAAACAGCTACCGAAGATGAAATAACACAAACAGAGCAAATGGCTTCAAAAGTAAGAGATGAACTTTTGACGGGAGCTGATTTCACCAAAATTGCATCAACTGTGTCTGATGGTAGTAACGCCAAAGCTGGGGGTGATTTAGGTTGGCGAAAAATAGATAATATACCAACATTATTTACAGATTATATTCCAGATATGAAAGTTGGTGATATCAGCGAATTAATTCGAAGTCCGAGTGGTTTTCATATTATAAAAATTTCTGGTCTGAAAGATATGGAAGAAAACATAGTAGAACAAACTCATGCTAGACATATTCTAGTCAAAATAAATGAACTCCGAACTGATAAGCAGGCAAATGAAAAACTAATTCAATTAAAACTGCGTATTGATAACGGTGATGATTTTGGCCTGTTGGCAAAAGGTAATTCTGATGACACAATGAGTACGATTGATAATGGTGACCTTGGCTGGTCAATACCAGGAAAACTTGTCCCTGAATTTCAACGTGTACTAGATGGATTAGAAATAAATGAAACTAGCGAACCATTTAAAAGTAGATTTGGATGGCATATTGCGCAGGTTCTTGGAAGACGAAATCATGATAATACAGAAAGCATTAAACGTGCCAGAGCAAGAAAAGTAATCGGAGATCGCAAACTAAATGAAGCTTTACAAAATTGGAATAGAGAACTTCTTGATGAGGCCTATATAGAATATCGTTTAGATGATATCTAAAAAAAATAAAGCCCCTCGTATTTTAATAACAGCTGGAGAACCTGCAGGTATTGGTCCTGACCTAATAATTAAACTATCACAAATAGAGCATCACTATGACCTAACTATAATTGGTGACCCAGATCTATTAAATGAACGTGCAAAACTGTTATCAGTCCCTTTAAGAATAACAACTATTTCGGATGATAATATTTCTAATGTTATTTCTAATAAAAATTTTTTAAAAGTATTACCCGTCAAATTAAAAACTAAAAGTGCACCGGGCATATTAGATGTCAAAAATGTAGCCTACATTATTGATATGTTAAATATTGCTTGCAAATATTGTCTTGAAAATAAATTTGATGCCCTTGTAACAACACCAATACAAAAATCGATAATCAATGATTCTGGAATAAAATTTAGTGGTCACACTGAATATCTGGCAAAGATATGCAGTATAAAGTTACCTGTTATGTTGTTAGCCTGTAATGACTTTAGAATAGCGCTCGTAACAACGCATTTACCGCTTAGCGATGTCTCTAAAACTATATCAAGTGAACGTATTAAAAACATTATTGATATTGTAATTAATGATATGCCGAAACGATTTGGTGTCACGAACCCAAGAATTACTGTTTGCGGCTTGAATCCTCATGCAGGAGAAGATGGGTATTTGGGTACCGAAGAAAAAAAGATAATTGCGCCATTGATTAATGCTCTCACTAAAAATGGATATAATGTATCGGGACCTATACCTGCCGATACTGCATTCCGTGAAGAGGAAAGACAAAAAACGGATGTCTATATTTGCATGTACCATGACCAAGGATTACCAGTGCTTAAGACGCTTGGTTTTGGAGAAACTGTCAATATCACGCTTGGGTTACCAATAATAAGAACTTCAGTTGACCATGGAACTGCTCTTCAGCTTGCTGGCACTGGTGATGCTGAATGCAATAGCCTGCTTGCTGCGATAAAAATGGCTGAGACAATGGTGCTCAATCAATTGCACATCAAAAGTGCAAAGAAGCATGCATAAAGCACCAGCACACAAAGCCAGAAAGAGATTTGGACAACACTTCTTAAGCGATCAAACTATAATTAAACAAATTATCAATATTATAAATCCACAAAAACACGATCATATTATTGAAATTGGCCCGGGCAAAGGTGCACTAACAATACCAATCATCAAATCTATTGATAAACTAAATGTTATTGAAATTGATAAAGATCTTGTAAATTTTTTAAAAAAAACTATTGATAGTGAGCTTCTGGTAATCCACGAAAATGATGCGCTAAAATTTAATTATTCAAAATTAAATCATTCAGACCTCAGGATTATTGGTAACTTACCATACAACATCAGTACACCGCTTTTATTCCACCTCTTGTCTTATAAAAACCTTATAAAAGAAATGTTATTCATGCTACAAAAAGAAGTTGTTGAACGAATTTGTGCGAAATGTGGAACCAAGCAATATGGGCGTTTATCGGTCACATTACAATATTATTGTGATGTTGAATCTCTATTGGTGATAAAGCCTGATGCTTTCAACCCAAGTCCAAAAATTGATTCCGCTATAATAAAAATAACACCCCTAGTTCAACCTAGATATAAACTTAACAGTGATAAAAGTTTTAAAATAATAGTAAGAGAAGCTTTTTCACAAAGACGTAAAACTATACGCAATGGATTAAAAAATTACCTTAATGAGGATGAAATTGAAAAAATAGGGATCCCTCTAAATGAACGAGCGGAAAATTTACATATAAAAGATTTCGTCAAGCTATCAAACCTTTATTACCAATTGCAAAATAACTAGCTCTTAGCTTACAAAGAATTCTATATTAAATAATATAATTTCTTATCTTGAGTCTATTTGTTTATACTCCCACTTCTAAAATAAAATCAGGTAAATTTTTATTTTGAAAGCCTTACTACTTAATTTCATATTAAAAATTGATACATTTACAGAATATACTGGTAAATGTATTTCTTCACTTGTGATAATTCTAGTATTACTTGTTGGGTATGACGTATCTATGCGTTATCTATTTAATAGTGGTTCAATCGCCATTCAAGAGCTTGAATGGCATTTATTCTCGATTATTTTTCTTTTGGGTTCGGCTTATACCCTTAAACATAACGAACATGTAAGACTTGATATTTTTTATAATAGCAAATTTATGAATGAAACAACTCGAGCCTGGGTTGATGTATTAGGCGCGTTATTAATTCTTCTTCCCTTTTGTCTTCTGATTATTGTTAGCGCGTGGCCATTCGTCACCCAAGCATATATACATAATGAAACATCACCTGACCCGGGAGGCCTTTCTGCCCGCTGGCTCATTAAATCCACAATCCCATTAGGCTTTTTTATGTTATTAATGCAAGGGGTTGCTGAGGCATTGAAAAAACTTCTTTCGGCATTGGATGAAAACTAATGACGATTTGGGTAATTTTAATGTTTCTTTCTCTGATGCTTTTATTATTAATGGGTTATCCCGTCGCATTTACATCGGGTGCTATTGCCTTAGTATTTGGTATCATATTTCTTGGGGTTGACTTTTTTACGCTATTACCTCTCCGTATTTGGGGGATCCTAACGAATTTCACATTGCTTGCTGTTCCTCTGTTTATTTTTATGGGGGTCATTCTCGACCGCTCAGGAATAGCAGAAGATCTATTAGAGACAATGGGAAAACTATTTGGAAAATTAAATGGGGGGCTAGCTCTTTCTGTTGTTATTGTAGGCGCAATGTTAGCAGCGACAACAGGAGTAGTTGGAGCAACTGTAGTCACAATGGGAATTATCGCTTTGCCAACGATGCTTAAACATAATTATTCAGCATCTTTAGCATCGGGCACAATCGCAGCATCTGGAACATTGGGACAAATTATTCCTCCGAGCATTATTTTAATACTTTTGGGGGATGTGATGGGAGTACCTGTTGGTCGATTATTTGTTGGTTCAATTATTCCCGGATTACTTCTAGTGACGTTTTTTATGTTATACATACTAATTTATGCTTGGCATAAGCCAAGTGTCGCGCCAGCCTTTAGTTTGAAACAAAATAATTTTAATTATATTGATCTTATCAGTACTATTTTACCTCCACTATTACTTATACTTTCGGTACTTGGTTCTATATTTCTAGGTATAGCAACACCTACAGAGTCTGCTGCTGTTGGCGCTATTGGCGCTCTTATACTTGCTGCTTGTCATAAAAGATTAACTTTCGTAAATCTCCAAGAATCAATGCAGCAAACAACCAAGCTTACCAGCATGGTATTTATGATTCTAATTGGTGCTACAGCATTTGGACTTGTGTTTAGAGGTATGGGTGGAGACAAACTAGTACTTGATGTAATGTCCAGTTTGCCTGCTGGTGTATGGGGATTTTTGTTTGTCAGTATGTTACTTATTTTTATTCTTGGATTTTTTCTCGATTTTTTACAAATCTGTTTTATTGTGATACCAATACTTGCGCCGATTGCTACTGAATTCGGAATTGATTTACTATGGTTCGCTGTATTAATTGCAATTAATTTACAAACATCTTTCTTAACCCCTCCATTTGGATTTTCATTATTTTATTTAAAAGCTGTTGCTCCACCTGAAGTGCGGATACAAAATATTTATTCTGGGATAATTCCATTTGTGCTGCTGCAATTAGTTACAATACTACTACTTATACTTATACCGAGTTTAATTACATGGCTACCAAACCTCATGGATGAACTACACGGGCTTTAGGATAGAATTATTATTTGAAAACAAGTTAAAAATGCTATTGAATATTAAAAATCCTTAAGAATCTTTATTACTGACGATGTATCTGGTTTGATTCCATGCCAATTCATAAATGTTTCTGCAGCCTGTTCAACTAACATACCCAAACCATCTGCTGCTCCTGAGGCACCATTTTCAATGGCCCATTTAATAAATATCGTTTCCTTATTCGAATACATTAAGTCATAGCAAAAAGTATCTGCTTTAACAATATTTTTAGATATTGGGGGAAGTTTTGATGACAGACTAAGTGAGGTTCCATTAATAATTATATCGAACGGATCATTTGGAAGAGCATCGTATGAGTATGTTTTAATATTTGCTTGCTTGTTGAATCTTTTTTCTAGCTCTTCTGCACGAGAAATTGTTCGATTTGCTATAACGATTTTCTTTATTTTTTGTGACATCAATCTCTCAAGGATCGATTTAACAGTACCTCCCGCCCCTAATATTAAGATCGATTTATTTTCCAATTCAATATCATGGTTAATGATTAAATCATTGAGTAATCCCTGACCATCTGTTGTATCACCAAGAATATTCATTTTCTCATCAAATTGGATTGTGTTAACCGAACCCGATATTTCAGCTCGGTGAGTTAATTTTGTGCACAATGAATAAGCATCTTCCTTAAAAGGAATTGTGATATTTAAACCTTTACCGCCTTGGGATGAAAATAATTCTACATATGAAGAAAGTTTGCCAAGAGGAACCTCGATAGCCTGATAATGTAATTCTACCCCTGTTTGTTCGGCAAATAATGTGTGTATTTGTGGGGATTTACTATGTGTTATAGGATTACCAAATACTGCATAATTTGCTAATAAATGGTTATGTATGAATTCGCTGACCACAAAGTATTAATTATTAGTGTCTTGGGTTGAAAGAAAAATTTTAATCGCCTGTGCGTTCGACTAAGCCGCCTTTAAGACAATATGCTTGTATACCTCGTTCACTCAACAAAAAAGCAGCCGCTGAACTGCGGCGTCCACTATCACAATAGACAATATATTTCTGCTTCAAATCTAGTTTTCCTGCCTTTATACGTAAAGTATTTAGTGGGATATTAATACTCCCTGCTATTCCTGATTCTTTGTGTTCTGATTCCATTCTAACATCAATCCAAGTTGCTGATTCACTTTCCGTCATTGCGTCAGCTTCTTCTTCAGTTAACCAGTTTAGCATTGGCTCTTTTAGTAATTCATTAAAATCATCTTTTGATAATCGCATTAGTGAACCGCTTGTCTCCATAACGATATTAGCATTTCGTTTTGTATCGGAGAGAAGAGCTTCTTCTCCAAACGCATCTCCCGCCCCTATCGTAGCTAAAGTTAGAGGCGTTCCTGCTTTTGAATTTCGCGTAACCTTACATTTACCTTGCTTAATAATATAATAATAATCACCATCATCACCTTGTTTAATAATCTCTACACCTGCTTTAGCCGGGAACTCTTGCATCCGCATAAACATCGCTTGAATGTTTGCTGGGGGTACCTGTAAAAAAGCTTTTGACTGAAGTATACTAGTCATCCAGTCACCTTCTTTATCATCGCTAGTTTTAATATCAGTATCATCTGCGTGAATATCAGCTACTTCGATACCAGATAATTGATCCCATGTAAGTAAAATATCAAGCAAGTCACTATCTATTCTAATAATTGTGCAATCTGTTTTAGCTACTGCTGATTGTTTTCTTGGTTGGCGATTTGCGATGGCATGTTTTGCCTTGTCGGTGCCAGCCTTTACAACGTAGCCTGCTGGTGTTGTGACATCGCTATCTTTAGGAGAACCTGGTGATATTTCAAC
>Ga0315338_1004551_pt1 | contig 10829 bp, 9 predicted proteins | sample ASW8metaG_FD_204518 | JGI IMG/M metagenome (GOLD analysis project Ga0315338, IMG submission 204518) | Ammonia-oxidizing marine archaeal communities from Monterey Bay, California, United States - ASW #8 | ecosystem: Environmental > Aquatic > Marine > Coastal | place: USA: California | collected...
GTAATAAAGACTTGTTTCGTCATTTCCATGCCTCAACGTGGGCCTGTCCCATGAGAGTGCCCCTTACGTCACAGCCTTTGCAGGGGGAGAAATTTCTATTAGCGGCAGCAAGGTTCTTCCGGGCATCAGAAAACGCTGACGACGTCCATATCTGCATGAAGTCTTGATCCTTCATGTTGCCCACAACCAAATGTTTGGCCCAATCATGAGGGCAAAGTAGCACATCTCCAAGATAGTCCATAAAGAAGGTATAATGTGGGTAGTAGCAAGAGACTTTAAGAGGCGCCATTGGAGTTTTTATAGGGAAAGCAGCCCCTTCCATCATCCCGCCACGGTTGCTCAGGGTGATCCCAAAATCCTGTTCTGGAGGAAGGTATCTGGGACGAATGACATACTGATTCGGTTGGAGATGAGCGCACATCTGAGAAAATTTCTCAACATCTTCCGGTCCGTCATAGACGCTGATCAGGAGGGTTGAAAGACCGGAGTCGTAGAGTTGGGTGAGCCGGTCCTTGTTTAAAACATCACCATTTGTAACCATCTCTATGCGGGCGTTTGGCAAGTTGCGCCGGACTATTGATACAAGGCTGAAGATGTTCTTGTCCAACAGTGGCTCGACAAATCCAGAAAAAAGGAAAATCCCTCTATACCCAGTCACACCTAATTGTGAGGATAACCTCTCAATTAAGTCCGGTTCGATAAATTTCTTGATGTCGGGGAAGTCGGGAGCGCTACGGGGGCAGAAGGAGCAGACCCGGTTACAGGTTCCTGACTCGCTAATTTCAACTACAGACGGTAAAGGAATACCCTCGAACAAATCTAGAGTACCATCAACAACGTCAGATTTTCGATCTATAGAGGTGTCAAAGAATGTCATCGGGAAGTGATGACACTTCCTTCCCTTAGCATCAAGTGATTCTCAAGACAGAAATTCAAAAATCAGCTCCTTATCATCAATTTCTAAAGTAATTTCGCGGAATGATAGTAGAAATTAGTGTGCTTTTTTCGCACAATTTCCTCTTATGGTTCATTATCTGATATCTTTGATTATGTGTAATCCGCAGCATTTGAAAATCGCTTTTGCCTAGAAATTCAAGTTTAGGGCCACGTAGATACAGGACCGCTTTCGCGCGGTAAGCGAAGCAATCTAACTGATACATTTTAAAATAATTGTTGATCACAAACGTCGTCTTAAATATCATTGTTCCAATGTCGAAATCTCTTAAAATATTGTTTTTGTACCCTAATTTGGAAATGAGTACGCTCGTCCCAAATGCCATTTCCATCCTATCCAAATACTTAAAAGTCGATGGTTTTGAAAATATAGAACTATTCGATGCAACACATTATACAGAAGGCGCTAAAAGTAGCGATTTGCAAAAGGTAACACGAGGCCAATTAAAGCCTTTCTCTTATGAGGATCGCGACGTTATATTTAAGACCACAGATATGTTTAAGGACTTTGTAGACAAAGTAGAAGCCTTTAAACCAGATCTAATTGCGGCTTCCATTGTCGAAGACACTTTCCCGCTTTGTGTGAAATTTCTTAATCGCATTGCGGAAAAAAAGATCCCAACTATTGTCGGGGGCGTATTTGTAAATTCAGCACCGCATATAGTTTCCCGGGAAGCTAGCATTGATTTTTTATGCATGGGGGAAGGCGAAGAGACACTAGTAGACGTATGCAATGCACTTGAGGAAGGGCGCCCTGTTTCTAGAATTCTCAATCTCTGGATAAAGCAGAATGGTGCGGTTGTTGAGAAAAATCCTAAGCGCCAGGCATTAGATCTGGATAATTTTCTAATCCAAGATTTGTCTGTATTTGAACCTCAGGCATATTTTCGTCCAATGGCGGGTCAAATATATAGAATGGCCCCTCTGGAAACACAAAGGGGTTGTCCGTTTCAGTGCACATTTTGCAATTCACCAGGAAAGCAGTTTGACTATCGAGCGGAAAACTCGGGTAGTTTTTACCGCAAACGAAAAATGGAAAGCGTGAGAAATGAGCTTAATTATTTAGTTTCCGAATATAGTATTGAATACATTTTTTTCATAACAGATACCTTTTTAGCTATGAGCAAAAAGGAGTTTGATGAATTCATTGAGATGTATTCGGACTTTAACCTCCCATTTTTTATGAATACACGACCTGAAACAATTGATGAATATCGAGCAAAAAAATTGAAAGAGGTTGGGTGTGATCGAGTAAATATCGGCATCGAACATGGAAACGAAAATTATCGCCGCGAAGCGATCAAACGAAATCTCTCAAATGACGTTGTCGTGCGGGCATTTCATCAAATGCACGACGTTGACATACCCGTCGTTGCCAATAATATAATTGGATATCCGGATGAAACTAGAGAGTTGATTTTCGATACCATTGCACTTAACCGACAGTTGAATTGTGATGATACTAACGCCTTCATCTTTGCGCCTTATCATGGCACCCCGTTGAGGGATATCTGCGTGAAGAAAGGCTATATTGAAAAGGATACATTGGCGGAGATTTATACCAAGGGTTCAATACTTACTATGCCGAGCATATCCAAAACAGAGATAGAGGCACTCTGTAAGACATTTGTTCTTTACGTCAAGCTCCCAGAAAAATTATACCCTTTGATTAAGAAGGCGGAAGAAAATACAAAGGAGGGGGGAAAAATTTACAATGAGCTTCTTGAAGAATATATAAGACCAATTTGATTTTAATATGAATAAGGTAATTCCGAAAAAATAGTGATACTTCGTAAGCGGTGCAGCAATCGCACGTTATTGATTTCAGCCTCGAAGTTCCATGGCAAGAGCTGTTCGATCTGGCTTTTCTTGTGCCCGGTAGGCATGTTCTGCAGGTTTGTACGCAGATAGGGGAGCAGCGGTGTTCGGTCGTTCATTTTTTCCGGTCTTGCGAGGCGGGAATTGTCGGTATTGTCGAGTTTCCTCCCTGGGCACCGCTCTTTAACCCGGAAATTTCAGGTTTCGGCGGTTTTTTTTTATCTTTGTTTGCTAGCTGAAACCATTAGATAAACAGTCCTCATTTTATCAAGTCTGCTTCCCGCAAGCCTTCTATCATCGACGATTTCATGAGGAAAGATTCACACCTTACTGGATCATCGGTGATGGCGCGCATTTCGGCCAACGCCTTACGCCGTTTTGTTGGGTCTCTCTCTGTCATGCGTTTACGGTTCTTATCAGCCTGTTCAATTATTTGCCGCTCGGCAATGGGTTTGCGTTGCCTGGAATAAAGGTCAAGTAAAGAAAGATCATCACCGGTCCAAATCTTGTTAAGATTTTCTGTCAAATTATGTGCATCATGAAGGCCACCGTTCATTCCCATGTCACCCGAGGGACTATTCAGATGCGCTGCGTCGCCGGCCAACAAAATACGGCCGTGATTGTAATTGGGCACCAGATCTGTGGAGGCTAGTCCGGTTATCCGCCCAAGTGACATTGCACTCAATAACCCATTGCCGGACAAATAACCCCGGTTTGCCGGTCCTGAAACGCCAGCAGCTGCAACATCCGATGCGAATAAATTGGGGAATGGAGCTCTACCTTTCTGCGGTACATAAGCATGTTCGTTTACCATTAAACCACCTTGTGTGTGGAAGAGTGAACCAGTCACTTGGATGCCATAATAGGCCGGGATTCATTTTATCCACCCGCCATACAGTTACCACACAAACCAATCGTTCCTCGTTATTAGCAGGGTTGATCTCTGCGTTTGAATAGTATCGGTTGATTTTTTAACCTAAAAGCTAGAACCTTAGTCACAACGGTTAGGGGTTAACAACCAGTGTTTTCCTCACCCCAAGGCATCTTAGTTTTACAGAGGATGGCGCCTTTAATCTTGGCATCCTTTAAATCGGCAGTGGAGAGGTCTGCCCCAGTAAGGTCTGCCCCACGCAAACTGGCCTTACTCAGATCGGCTTTACTCAACTTGGCATTTCGCAGGTTGGTCTGGTTCAGGTTGGCCATCACCAATTTTGCATAACTCAAGTCGGAATTGCTCAGGTTGGCCTTGCTCAAATTTGTTCCACTCAAGTTGATCCCAATTAAGTTAGCGTCGTTCAATTTGGCCCCACTCAAGTCTGGTGCACTTGAGGTCAATTCGGCTGAGGGACTAAAGTTGGCCCCACTCAAATCACATTTCTCACATTGTTTGAGTGCCTTGAATTTTGCTAAATGCGTTGTATCGAATGCAGTAGCTTGGGTAGCTACCAATGTCGTTGCTACTGCCAACATCCATGCCTTCATCTTTTCCTCCTAGATACATTTTGAAGCATTACTAAATTCATTTTTAATCTAATATTGCAATACAGTCGATTAGCGCATCTGCATCACGATTTTCTATTGTTTTTGAGAAATTTTCATAAACTGACATTGGAACCTCGGCGGACCAATTAAACGTGCTGCTGCTCCTGGTTAATTCATAAAACCAAAGGACAATAAATGATCTGATCTTTAATAGGAAGCATCGTGGGTGTCACTAAGGTTCTTAATAACCTTAAGCAACAAAATCTCTTAATCTCGTACAAAATTTCGAACGTTGGTCGTAGCACAGTGGTTCAGTTGACAAAATACGTACTGCAATTTCTGAAAGGGTGCTGCCTGTCATTTTAGGTGACTAGGTCGAGCAATTGTCAAAAGGACTATATAAGAATGAGCTAGATAGGATTTTCAGACCGACTCCAAAAATAGTGAGGAAGAATTGAAGTTAGTTGGTGGGTGAACTAGTCCCTGCGCACAAACAGGAAGTTACAGGCAGGGCCGCCCTTATCAATTTTTCCGAACTATAATTCTGTTTCGAGCTAACTGATTAGCTGGCCTATGGGGGCAAAATCCAGGTGCAAATAACGTCGGTTGCGTGTCCTCGATTTGAACCTACTGCCTTTGGTTTTTGCCGAAGTTCCAAGTTTTGATTCGGCTAGGCATAGCGGTCGTAGTACGGGGTTGTTGTCGGCCATCGCCCAACTATTTTGAATTTCAGACCATTATCTTGAGCGGTGGGAATTGTTGGTATAGGGGAGTCTCCTCCCTGGGCACCATTTCTTTACGGAATTTAGTATTCTCACAGATAAGTATCCTAAAATCTTAGGTAGGTCGGAGACGGGCCTGTATCTAAAGGTAAATATCAATTACTCTGATAAATAGGCCTCAGTTTATCAAGTTTGATTCCCGCAAGCCTTCTATCATCGAAGATTTCATAAGGAAAGATTTACACTTCACAGGATTTTCTGTAATGGCACGCATTTCGGCTAACGCTTTACGCCGTTTCGTGGGGTTTTTCTCTGTCATGCGTTTACGGTTCTGATCAGCCTGTTTGATAATTTGCCGTTCGGCAATGGGTTTGCGTTGTCTGGAATACAAATCAAGTAAAGAAAGATCATCACCGTTCCAAATTTTATTCAGCTTTTCAGCCAAATTATTTGCGTCATGAAGGCCGCCATTCATTCCCATGCCACCAGACGGGCTATTGAGATGCGCCGCATCGCCCGCTAACAAAATACGCCCGTGATTGTATTTGTCCACAATGCGTTGGTGCACCCGATAAACCCTTTTGTCATAGATTTTAAATCGGTTAGTTGAGGGGCAAATGTCCTGCAACTGCTGTTCAATCCGATCTTCGGACAGAGCTTCTTCGGGGCTTAACTCTTCTGGAAAATAAAGGCTGGCGCGCCATCGATTGGGAAGTTGTAGAAGACTGAAGTTTCCATTTTTCTGCCAGCAATATGTAACACTTGAAAGCCCTTCTATGTATTTCTGAAAAGGAAATGGTGTTGTTACGAGTACAGTGCGTTCCGGATAAGTGGATCCCTCAAAAGGAATGCGAAGCTGGCTACGAATGGTACTGGTCCCACCGTCTGCGGCAATCAGAAATCGACCTCGCAATTCTTCCTCACGTTTCTTGTGAACGACCTTGATATTAACCCCGTTTTTATCTTGTATAGCCGACAATAACTCCGTGCTGTAGCGGATATCCGCCAAAGGCTGGTGCTTCAGAAGCCGATTCATGATTTCGCAAAGTTTGCTTTGTTCACACTGTACGCGGTATGGAAATTCAGTTTCATCGGCGATATGTTTCAAATCGAAAATAACATTTTCACCTGTGACATGATTTCTAATTTGCCATTGCGAAACTTTTAACCCGTTGCTGAAGACCTCATCGTTAATGCCATAGGGCGCCATCATTTCCAGAGACGGTGGATGGATTGTCGAGGCCCGGATGTTTTGACTCACGGTGGAGTTCTTTTCCACCAGCGTCACGGGGATTCCGAAGCCAGTCAATCGAATTGCTGCGAACAAGCCAACCGGGCCACCGCCCGTAATCAGTATTCTATTTTCTTCGCGAGATTTAGACGTGCTCAGCATATTTTTGATTTGTTCTGATTCATGTTATGAGATGAAATAACCAATATTTTCTACAGACTGGAGAAATACTCTGGTCATTATAATTCTATAACTCAACGTTCAAGGTCAAATTACCAATGTCTGAGCTGGAATACTCAAAACGGGGATTAATAGGTGTCTTGACCCCCCAAGCTAATACTACCGTGGAGCCTGAATTTTCTATAATGTGGCCCAGGGGAGTGAGTATGGTCAACGCACGACTTATCAGCTCTAAAATGACGATTGAACAACGCTTAATTGATTATACAGATCAGGTTGAAGCCTCACTGGATCAGTTTGCCAACGCACCTATTCAAGCGGTTGCCTTCGCTTGCACCGGCGCGTCCTATCTAATGGGCCAGGACAAAGAAGCAAAACTTTGCGAGCGCATCCATAAAAACCGCGGATATCCGTTTGTTACGGCAGCACGCTCCGTGACCGAATACTTGCAAGCCTTATTTGCGAAAAGAATTGGCTTGGTTTCACCCTATCCAGCCTCTCTTACCGAAGAAAGCTTTGGGTATTGGGAAAGTGTTGGATTTATGGTCGCTGAAGTTGTAGCTGCTTTCGACGAATCCAGTGATTTTCACTCAATCTACAGCTTGCGTGCAGGAAGTGCCATGGAAGCGGTGAGTTCTCTAAAGGACAAGGATATTGATGCGATAGTAATGTTAGGAACTGGTATGCCCACTCTTCAGGCGATCCTCAATTGTGCCGATTGGAATGGTCCGCCTGTAACATCCTGCATGTTAAGCTTGGCATGGCGAACAATGTTGCATATCGACGAGAAAGAAGCCAATGCGGATGACGTGCTGGCCTGGAGCAGAGGTGAGGATTGGGGTCAACGAATGCTGGTACATTGTCTTTAAGATTTGTGGAGTAGAATTTGTTCTTTTAAGTCTCCCCCTAGTACGCCTTTATCTGAGCGGTTTTTCTTAATCGTAAGTCCCTGAAACCGCTTAATTTTTGTGCACGAGATCTGCGGAGGCTAATCCCGCTATCCGCCCAAGGGAGATTGCACTCAATAAACCATTTCCGGACAAATAACCCCAGTCTGCCGGTCCTGAAATGCCAGCAGCTGCACCACCCGATGCAAATAAATTTGGGAATGGAGCTCCATCCTTCTGTAGAACATAAGCATGTTCGTTCACTATTAAACCACCTTGTGTGTGAAAAAGTGAACCAGTCACTTGGATGCCATAATATGGTGGGATCAGATTGGGCTTGGTGGTAAAGTTGCGTTTGAACGGATCAGCAATTTTACCCCTGGATAGTTCAGCGCATTCATTGACGGTGGCGGTGAGTTCGTTTGCAGGGAGGCCCAGAATGTCAGCTAGTCCTTCAATCGTCGAAGCCGATTTTACAGCACCCAATTTGTTTGCTTCCCGGTATTCCTCGAAGCCTAGTCCCAGTAAATGAAGCCGATGATCATAAATGTCCCAAGCGAGGCCATCTACTTGCGCCAAAACGCGCTTCGCTTGTTCCGAATAACCCTCATGCTCGTTCGTAAATCGTCTGCCATTGGCATTGACTAGAATTCCACCTTCCGTCAAGAGAACCCAAGTGATAAGAATGCCATGAGGATGAGCAACCGACCCATGCCCCTGGAAGGAGCCAAGGTCCCGTGTCCCAGCACCAAGTTCTATCCCCCAATTCACAGCATCACCCTGATTACCCGGATGTCCAAAATACATAGCGTCGGCCATTCCAGGAATATATCGAAGTACCATTTCCGGATTACCTCCGTAGCCGTTGCAGGCAAGGATCAGCGCGTCGCATCCCACAGTTTCGCTCAATCCATCGGGGCGCTCAAGCTTGAGCCCCGTAATTTGGCATCCATCTAGAAAAAGGTCTTTAACGTAAGCCTCGGTGAGTATGTCAATGCTGACCTTTTCTGCTGCAACCGTTAAATTTCCAATCAAATCCACTCCCTGGCGTGACGGTGGAGCGTGCATACGCAATCGGCTGTGACCAGGATACAAAAATCCATTGACGAGTGAGAGATCGATGTCATGTGTTTCTACAAGCCAGTCAATGGTTGGACCGGAAGCCCTGCAAATAGCCGCCACCAACTTCAGATCAACCTCACCCCGAGCTTTTTCTACGATGTCAGAAGTAAGTATTTCTACCGAATCATCAACCCCTTGTTTCGCCTGTATACGAGTACCGCAGGCAGGGATCATCCCCGATGATAAGCCTGTACTACCTCTAGGAATTTTATCTCTTTCCAGAACTATCGGCGCTATACCTGCATCAGCTAGCGAAAGTGCTGCTACCAGACCTGCTGCTCCAGCGCCAACAATGGCTACCGGAACGGAAATATCAAAATCTATACCGTTAGACCCAAGGATAGACATAAATTCCAGCCGCCATTCTGTGAGGAAATAATCAAGTTAACAAACTCATGTGAAAGATGTTCAAGTCACTCATCCGGTTTTTATCCATCACAATTTGATCGCATTCCATTTCTATACCAATCATCTTAATGTTGTGAAGACCCAATTGACTTATTCTGGCTTTCACTGTTTATGGAAAGTGTTTTACAAATACAAAAATTAGACGGCGGGTAGCAATCTTAAGTTTTATACGGGTAATAAAGTGGCAGCCAATGAATGGGCGAATTTCCAAAGATGGTGTACTAATGCAACGGATAAGTTGATGCCACATACAATTGCCGAAAAGATTATCGCTCAAGCAGCAAATCGGGACACTGTCAGTCCGGGGGAAATTGTTACCTGCGTAGTCGATTTAGCTATGATTCACGATAGCGGAGGGCCGCGTAGGGTAAAACCTATCCTAGACAAATTGAAGGTCGGTGTGTGGGACGCTTCTAAAATCGTTTTAATCTCTGACCATTATGCACCATGCGTGGACGCGGAAAGTGCAGCTATCCTGAAACTAACCCGTGAATGGGCCGAAGAACACGGAATCAAAAATTTTTATGACCAGCAAGGCATTTGCCATGTGGTGACACCTGAAAGGGGACATCTGCGCCCTGGAATGTTTGCGGTCGGCGGAGACAGCCATTCACCCACTGGCGGTGCCTTTGGTGCCTACATGTTTGGTATTGGCGCGACAGACATGGCGGGTGTTCTTGCCACCGGGGAAACCTGGATCAGGGTGCCGCATACAATCAGTATCAATTGGACGGGGGCAATAGGCGAGGGTGTTGCGGCCAAGGATATGGCCCTCAAGATGTGTGCCGTATTGGGCATGGATGGAGGGGATTATCAAGCGATACAATATACGGGGAAAGCTGTCAAAAACCTCGACATGATGGAACGTATGACGCTTTGCAATATGGCTGCGGAACTCGGCGCACAAACCGGTATTATAGAACCTGATGAGGTCACCACTCACTACCTCGTGGAAGCGGGTGTTGTTCCTGGTGAATGGCAGGTGTTTGAGAGCGATGCGGAAGCCGAATTTTTGCGCGTTCATGAATTCAATGGGGATACTTTGGAGCCTCAAGTTGCCGCTCCGAATAGCCCTTCTAACACTTCCAACGTGAGTGATGCGGATAAAGTGGACATCGACCAGTTCTATATTGGTGCCTGCACCGGGGCCAAGCTAAGCGATCTCAAGATGGTGGCATCAGTGCTGAAAGGAAATAAAGTTGCGCCGGGAAAGCGCTTGACTGTAGCCCCTGCCTCTTCGCGCGTCCTGGCAGATGCTACCCGAAAAGGCATCACGCAAATCCTTTTGGATGCCGGCGCCAACCTTTTGCCAACTGGCTGTGGTGCCTGTGCTGGCTATGGCGTTGGTGTACTTGCAGAAAATGAAGTATGTCTCGCTTCTACAGCGCGTAATTTTCAGGGTCGCATGGGAGCCAACTCATCAAAGGTCTATCTGGCTTCTCCTTACACTGTAGCGGCAAGCGCTATCAACGGACTTATTACTGATCCCCGCGAGATACTCGGAGACAAACTGTGATTGAGATACTAACCGGGCGAGCTTGGAAGTTTGGCGATGACATTAACACTGATTTACTTGCTCCTGGTATTTATATGAAGGGCTCTTTGAAAGAATTAGCTAGCCACTGCCTGGAATCAGTTGATCCCTTATTTGCTGGATCGGTTAAATCTAATGATTTTATTGTCGCAGGTAGAAACTTTGGATTGGGATCCAGCCGCGAACAGGCTGCTCTTGTTTTAAATTATTTAGGTTTAGCAGCAGTCGTTGCGTTATCCTTCGGCGGCATATTTTACCGCAATGCCTTTAATTGTGGATTACCCGCTATTACTTGCTCTTCAGTAGAGGAAATTGAAACCGGCCATCGACTTGAGGTGAACCTCGAAAGCGGAACGATCGTTAACTTAGATACTGCTAAAAAAATGAATGGTGAGCCTATTCCCAGTCACCTGTTGGGTCTGATCGACGTTGGAGGTCTAATACCACATCTCGAAAAAACCCTTAATAACTAAATCTGGGGGTAATATGTC
>Ga0315338_1004552_pt1 | contig 10822 bp, 9 predicted proteins | sample ASW8metaG_FD_204518 | JGI IMG/M metagenome (GOLD analysis project Ga0315338, IMG submission 204518) | Ammonia-oxidizing marine archaeal communities from Monterey Bay, California, United States - ASW #8 | ecosystem: Environmental > Aquatic > Marine > Coastal | place: USA: California | collected...
TTTTATATTATTTTGCAGCAGAGATAATTGGAGCCATTTTAGGTTCATTATTTGTTCTAAAAATTATTGGAGATAAGGCAGATCTAGGTGCAAATGCTCCAAACTTTGACTTTTCAATGCTATTAATTTTCCCTGTAGAAGTATTGGCTTCTGCAATGCTTATGGGAGTCATATTTTATGTGGTATATACAAAAGGGCTAAGAGGATTCAGCGGAGTAGCAATAGGCGGAATAGTGGGATTAGATATTTTGTTTTTAGCATTTATTTCAGGTGCATCAATGAACCCTGCTCGTGCTCTTGCACCAGCATTGTTATCAGGAGTTATGGAAAACTTGTGGCTATACTGGAGTGCTCCGTTTGTAGGAACTATGATTGCAGCATTTGCATTTCGCGGTAAATTTAGAGCCCAAAGAATACGAGAATCTGAATCGTGAAAAATCAATAAATATCTCATAAAATAGGCACAAATATGACAAAAAGCATTAGCTGTCACGATGCAGGTAAAGATTGTGATTGGTCTGCAAACGCACCAACAGAATCAGAATTGATGATAAAAATTGAAGAACACGTTAAAGCAGAACATAAAGAAATTGCATTAACACTAGAGAATATTGTGAATATCAAGACACTCATTAAAGAAATTTAATTTAAAAACTATTCAATAAATTGTGAAAAGTGTTCCATTGCAGAGAAGAATCTTTTTTTCTCCGTAGGATTTTTTGCAAATTCAATCATTTCACACATTCCAAGATAATTTAGAATAGAATCAAACTCAGGAATATTTTCCTTACGCAATAACTGTAATGCATCCATATTTGTCATCTCAGATCCAATTGAAAAACGGTTTGAGTAATAGAAACGTATTGCTTGAGAGAGTTTTTCATGGGCATCTTTGAATAATTCTTCATTGTACATATGTTCGGCTTCACGTAACATTTCACGTGTTAGATCAGCATAACTGATAGTATAATTATCATTTTTCACTACAATTGGAATTTTTGTAATAGGTTTTGTTTTTGGTAATCTTTTTGATAACAATACTACAATGGCTATGATGCCTATTACAAGAGGAAGCACCCATAACAGACTAGTTTCAATTTCGTCAGTTGGACGTTCTATGAAGACATTTGTTATTTCACCATTTTCAAATTCAGCAGAAATTGTTGCAGATGTTTCATCATTTTCATATGGAACAGATACTGTAGTTTCTTCATCAGACATATCAAATGAAGGAGGTTGTTGAATTAAACCATCGTTAGATAATTGCTCATCAAAATTTTGAAAGTTAGAGTTTTGTTGTAATTCTTGCATTAACTCTTCTTGTAATTGCATCTGTTGTGCAATTTCTTCTCGGAATTGTTCCGTATTTTGTTCAACTAAAAATGGACGCTCAGTTGGATTAAGAGGAGAGTTTTGTAGTTCAGCTGCCATTTGGTATTCGCGTAATAATTCATCAGCCTGTTGAAGAATTTCTTGTTCTTCAGAAGTCAAATTTGTGCCTGATTGTGGGCCATTTTGTTGTCCACCTTGTTGTCCACCTTGTTGTCCACCTTGTTGTCCACCTTGTTGTCCACCTTGTTGTCCACCTTGTTGTCCACCTTGTTGTCCACCTTGTTGTGTAGAAGTACCTGATTGACTTTGCATACCAAGATTATCATCAAATGCGTATTCGTATTTAGGATTCATTGCAACATAAACATCATCACATGAAAAATCAACTGAGTTTGTAAATCCAATGTTTTGTCCATCATCAAGTAAAAGACTATATTTTTCAAGATGAATTTCAGATTTTTCCATGGTATCAGGATGTGTAAACTCAGCTAATGCAGGAAGCATTACATATCGTCCTAGTTCAGAAATTGGAACAGGATAATATGGAATGACCAAAATATGATTTGTAAATAACGTCAAAGGTTCACAAGTCTCATCTATTTTTAGAAAATCCGTGCTATGATAACTAGACACTGTGATATCAATGGCAATTCCATGATCATTTGTTAAAACATGTTGCATGTAAACTGAATTTCCATTTTCACCGATTTCCTGAATAATTAATCCTGAATCAACACCAAGTACCTTAAAACTTTGAGGAGCAACAAAACCCCCACCGCCGAATGCAGAAAATCCAAAGAATGGGATAATAGCTAAAAATAATATAAAAATTCCTAAAGTTTTTCTCAAAGTTATATCACTATTCTATATTTACCGTATACAATGTAAATATTGGCAGATAGTATTATGGCTGCAGCAATAAAGAACCAGTCTTTGATGCTTACCTGTTCAAGTTCTCTATCAATATCATCAGTAATTTGTTCAAAAATTTCATTTAGGCTGTTATTATCAACAGATTTGTAATATTTCCCATTTGCAGCAGTAGCGATAGCAATCAATTGTGTTTCATTTAATTCAGCATAAAGTGGATTTCCATAGATGTTTGTTCCAAGTAACACTGGTTCATCAGAACCCATTCCAATTGTATGAATTTGAATTTTTTTCTGTAATGCATATTGAACTGCTTCATTTGGAGTAACAATTCCTGCATTGTGATCACCATCACTCAACAAAATTACAACTTTTTTCTTATTAGGAATAGAATTAGCCATATCCACGCCTAAAACAAGACCGTCACCTATTGCAGTTGCACCATCTCTTTGTCTAATTGCCTGTAAATCATCAATGGTTTTTTGTTTAAACGGAGTAAGATATGAAACAGTTGTGGCACCAGATTCAAATAAAATTATTCCAGTATGATCATTTGGTTCAAGATTATCTATTAAAATTTCTGCAGCAATTTTTGCAGACTCTAATCTTGTTGGAGGATAATCAGTTGCAGCCATACTTCCAGACCCATCAAGAACTAGTACCACATTTACACCTTCTTGAACATTTTCAAGAGGAATTCTTGGATCTGCAAGACCGATTATTATCAAACTAACTGCAACTAGTATCAAAATGAAGGGAATGTGTTTTCTTATTTGCGATTGAGAGGAAATTGAGCTTTTAACCAGTTGTAAATTGCTGAATTTTAATGAATTTGATTTTTTTGCTTTTGTGTAAAATCTATACAAGTAATAAAATCCAGGTAATACGAAGAGTGACAATAAAACATACCAATATCCAAATTCATAATCCATTATCTATCGCCTCATCCTTTGATTAAAGAATTGTCTCAAGGCCATATCAAAAGGAATTTGTTCTGAAACATTTACCATTTCTACTTTTAATTTTGTAATATCATTTTTGATTTTTTCAGAGTTTTCTAAGGAGTTTTTTGTGAAAGCGTTTCTAAATGATATGTCAGAAGTATTAACTAGCAATTGTTCTCCAGATTCCATGTCTTCTAACATCGTATAACCAATATCAGGTAATTTGGATTCACGTATGTCAGATAAATTTACTAAAATAACGTCATGACGATTTTTAAGAAATTTTAATGGACGTAAAAAGTTTGAAGAGATGTAATCTGAGATTATGAAAATTATACTATGTTGACCTAAAATATGATGTAGTTGTAATAATGAGGTTTCAATATCTGTCTGTTTACTTTTTGTTTTATGCTTTAGTAGAGTTCTAAGTAAAGTAAGACTATGTTTTCGTCCTTTTCTTGCAGGAATAAATTGTTCAAGTGTATCAGTAAATATTCCAAGACCCACACTATCATTATTTTTCATTGCAGAAAATATGATGGATGCTGCAACTTCATGACCTATTGATTTTTTGCTTTTTGAAAAACCAAATTCATTACTTGCAGAATAGTCAAAGAGGACATATACACGTAAATCACGCTCTTCAACGAACTCTTTCACGTGTAATTTGTTCGTACGAGCAGTAACATTCCAATCAATATGTCTCACATCATCGCCTAGAACATATTCTCGAACCTCTGAAAATTCAATTCCTCGCCCACGAATTTTGGATTTATAGCTACCGGCCATCATTCCATCTACCAATCCTTTTGTTTTGATTTCTAATTCCCGAATACGTTTTAGTAGATCTTTAATTTCTGACAATGGAATTCTATGGTGCACGTACTTTTTCTAATATTTTATTAATCAAATCATCAGGAGTGTGACCATCAGCTTCTGCCTCAAATGTTAAGGTAATTCTATGACGTAGCACATCATGTGCAATTGATTTAATATCTTCAGGGATAACGAAACCTCTTCCTGCAAGTAATGCGTTAGCTTTCGCTGCAAGAATTAACCATATTGATGCACGTGGAGATGCACCAAATTCTATTATTCCATCTAGTTCAAGATCATAATTTTTTGGATTTCTAGATGCATCAACAATACTTGATACATATTCTTCAATTTTTTCATCAGCATAAATTTTTTGTACAAATTTTTGTATTTCTAAAATAATTTTTGTTGACATAATGTTATTAGCTGATGGTTTATTTTCTTGAGTATTACGTTGTATGATTAATTTTTCATTATCTTTTGATGGATAATCGATAATTAATTTTAATGCAAATCTATCAATTTGTGCTTCAGGTAATCGATATGTTCCCTCACTTTCGATTGGATTTTGTGTTGCAAGAACTAGAAATGGTTTTTCAATTTCATATGTACCACCATGTATACTAACTTGTCTTTCTTGCATTGCTTCAAGTAATGCAGACTGAACTTTTGGAGGTGCACGATTAATTTCATCTGCAAGTATTAAATTGCTAAAAATAGGTCCTTTTTCCGTAACAAATTTTTCTTTTTTATTATCATAAATTTTGGTTCCAATAATATCGGCAGGAAGTAAATCTGGAGTGAATTGAATTCGACAAAAATTTGCACCAAGTGTTTTAGATAATGTATCAACCATCTTGGTTTTAGCTAATCCAGGGACACCTTCTAAAAGAACATGTCCATCTGCCATCATTGCAATTACTAATTTTTTTATTACTTGTTCTTGTCCAACAATAACTTTCTGAACCTCACTAACAACTTCCATGATTTGTTCAGCATATTTTTTTGACTGTTCATTTAGAGTCTGAATTTCAGGATTTGTAGAGAGATATGATGATTCAACAGTCATGGGATTCACTTTTTTTTTGCTTTTTGAATATAATAATGATCACAAGTGATCTATCATTGTACTATTTTGGAATTAAACATTAGAATGATTCCTATACTCAGGATATAGAAAATAATGATTTCTACGCCAATTACATATCTATATCTAAAAATTATAGATAGAAAGATAATGCAAGATCGGAACAAAAAGGAATTACCCGTAATCAACTCTAATGATATGCCAGAAGCACTTGACTGCACCACATGCTTTCTACCTATGCAGTATCAAAAAAAGATAGATGGCAAATTTATCTGGCAGTGTTTTAGATGTGGAAAAAGATATTTTGTTTTCAATAAAGATGGAAAAATCATTATCGAAGAGACATGGGGACCACCAAGATAGCTTCATGTATAGTAAAAAAAGTGATTAATCATGAGTGAATCAGAAACTTTTGGTGCAGAAAAAGGTTCAGGAGAAGAACTTGTACAATGGATGAACGAAGAAGCAAAAAAGCGCAAGATGAAATTTGAAGCTAGATTGTATGATTATGTAATAAAAACAGAAAATTTTGGGACATTTGAAATGTTTTCATGGATGGGCGATGTCAAAGTTGCAAGAAATTTAATTGTAAAAGCAAGTAAAAAATTTAGAGTCAAAGTTATAGAAGGCGGATACAAAGCAAAAGAAAAAATTTACAGTACAAAAAAATCAGATTTTGCAATGGTTAGAAAAGGAGATAGAATTATAGGTCATTTGAAATTTACTGCAGCAAGAATTGGTAAAGATAACTGGGAATTAGTAGAAGAGGAAAGGAGATAATGAAAATTGGAATTGTAGGAACAGGAATGTTAGGAGAGTCTGTAGGATTACATTTACTTGATGTTGGATATGAAGTAACTGCATATAACAGAACTAAAGAAAAAACTGAGAATCTTAAAGAGAAGGGTGCAATAATTGTTGAATCACCAAAACATGTTGCAGAAAATTCAGAGTTAGTCATAACAGTAGTAAAGGATGCAGATGCAGTAAATGAAGTAATTTTTGGAAATTCTGGAGTAATGTCAGGTAAGCATGTGGGAATGTGTATTGCAGATATGAGTACAGTTAATCCAAACTCGACAAAAGAGATTTCAGAAAGAGTCACATCATATGGAATAGATTATTTAGAGATCCCAGTCATGGGAGGACCGAATGTTGCAATAGATGGTAAATTAGTCATGATGGCGTCTGGGAAAAAAGAAGTATTTGAGAGATTCAAAAAAATTTTTGATACAATAGCAGAACAATCATTTTACATAGGAGATACAGGTACTGCACATGCAATTAAGCTTGCAATGAATTTGCAGATTGCAATGCTTGCACTATCCCTTTCAGAAGGAATTACATTGACAAAGAAAGCAGGTTTTGATCCAGAAATATTTCTCAAAATATTAAATTCAACTTATTTTAAAACTGGTATGAGCGAAATTAAAGCATACAAAATGGCTAAAGAGAGTTATGAACCAACATTTACTCTTGCAAATTTGAAAAAAGATCTGGATACAATTAATGACGCAGCTGAGTCATTCGATGCAGAATTACCTATGGCAAAACTTGCAAGAAAGGTTTACACAGATGCAGAAGATGCTGGATTTGGCGACATAGACTATACAGGCATTATTGCATACATCAAGAAATTATCAAAAAAATAACTATTGTTGTGTTTCTAGAGAAGATAATAGTCTCTTATCTTTGTATTTGACAACATGTGAAACTCCGTGTTTTGGGAATACACCATAAATTAAGCGAGCTTTTTCTACAACAGAATCTTTGAGTGAGACCATTATGAATTGACTGCCCTCAGATCTTTCTTTAATAATGTTAGATAATTTTTCAGCGTTTGGTGCATCAAGATGTGCATCAACCTCATCAAACAAATAAAATGGAGATGGATTTAATTTTTGTAGCGCCAACACAAAAACTGTTGCAGCGAGAGTTTTCTCACCTCCACTAATTGATGTTGATTCTCTTTTTGGTTTTCCAGGGAATTGAATTAAATAATTTAATCCAGAATTAAATATATCATCTTCATTTTCTAGTTCAAGCCAAGCACTTCCGCCAGTCATCTTTGAGAATGCGTCTTTTACCTGAGTATCAACTGTATCAAATGCATCAAGGAATGTTTGTCTCTTATCTTTTTCTACAGATTCAATAAATGCAACAATTGTGTTACGTTCTCTTTCAAGCATATTTTTTTTAGAAGATGATGATTTGTATCCATTTGAAATCTCAACATATTGTATAGGTGAACCGGCATTAAGCGAGTTTTTTATACGATTCTGCTCAGATTCTAAAGATGAAATTGTAGATTCAACATCAAAGACTTCTATGCTAATATCAAATCCAAATGTTGCAAGAAGTGATGTTATTTTAGATTCCTTTTGACGTAATTCTGTAAGATCACGATTTAATGTATCAGTATTTCTTTCACGTAAGGAAATTTCTTTTGTTGAATCACGTTCTTTGGAATTTAGATTTTCAAGACTATTATCAAATTCTGTCATTCGTTCTACAGATGTACCAGAGGTAGAGATTAGTTTTTGTTCGTCATCACGTAATTTGACAAGTTCAGATTCAGATGTCTCTTTATCTTTTGTTGCACGACGTACATCTACTTCCAAATGATATTTTTCTTGATTCATGGATGAGACTGTATGTTGGAGATTTTTTTTCTCACCAGTAATTTTGGTATCATATGCCATTAACTCAGCAAGATTAGATTGTTTTTGCTTAAGCTCATTTTGTATCGGTGCTAATTTTTTATCTTGTTCAACAATTTGCTCGTTTACTAGTGTAAGCTCATTTGCAATTCTATCCATCTGTGGTTCTGCATAATTTTCTCTGACGAGTTTTATTTGAGATTCCAAAGATTCTAGATGAGATTTACGATTAATTAATTCTCGCGAAATTCTTTCCTGACTTCTTTGTAATTGATTAATCCGTGATTCAAATGATTTTTTGTTTTGAACGATTTGAGATATTCTAGATTTTAATTCAGAAAGGCTATTTGTAGTAGTAGTCATTCCAAGTTCAGATAAAGAGAGTCTTTTCTCATAATTTTTTACGAGTAAATCCAGTTTTTTTGTACGATTTTTCTTTTTTAATACAGTATGTCTTAATGCTGCAATCAATTGTTGAAGGCCTTCAACGGAATCACTCATGTTAATGATTTTTGTTAATTTTGAGATTTTTGAATTATTATCAATTACAACAGATGTTACTTTTGCTTCAAAGTATTCGCCGGATATTGTAATTGCCTTAAATCCAGATTTTGATAGTTGTATTGCAGTTTTTCTTGATTCAACTAGTACCACATTTCCAAAAAGGAAATTTTTCAAAGGTAAAAATTTTTTTTCACAGTTTACATAATCAGATAAGATTCCCAATACACCATTTTGTTTTGGCAATTCAATTTTTACTTCAGGAATTGCTTCTAATGGAATAATTTTTAGTTTTGGTAGTTTTTTATCAGTAACAAATTCTGCAAGTGACATAAGAGATTCAAAGTCTTTTACAACTACAGCCTTAATCCAATCAGAACAAACTGCAAGTGATGCACGTTCATATTTTTTTCCCCAAGAAAGTATTTCATAAACTAAACCCTCTATACCAAAATCTTGCGTACTATGTTTGAGTTTTGATATAGAATAATCTTCATGCATTATTCCTTTTGCAAATTTAATTTTTGTTTCATATTTGTTAGCACCTTTAGATGATGCATCAATTAATTCAGATAATTCATGTATATCACTTTCAGATCTTGTTTTTTCATCAGTGAATTTTTTTATTCTTAAATTAATTTCTGATACAGAGTGTTTATGATTTTGAATAATACGTTCAAGTTTAATTTTTTGTCTTTCAAGTGTTTCAAGACTCTGTACAAGTGCATTAAATTTTTCTCGGTTAGATGAAATTTTTTCATTTCCATTTGTTGAGTGTGAATCAAATTCTCCAACCGCAAGTTTAGTTGCAGTAATTTTGTCTGTTAAACGTTGAATTTTTTGATCAACATCTCGTTTTTGTGTAATTACTTGAGATTGTTTTTGTAACGCTTCAGTTTTTTGTATTCTAAGATTGTTTGTTTTATCATCAAATGACTTTTCACTTTCACGAAGTTTTCTTATTTCATCTTTAAAGTAAGATAATTGTGATTCAGAAAATGATTTTTGTATATGTAAATAATTAAGATTTACTTTATGATCAGGAAGGTTTTTGTTTATTTCAGTTAAACGATTAGTACTAGTTTTTGATGAACTATCAGCTTCATCAAATTTTCGTCGTTCATAACTTAATTTTGTTTCAATTTCAGATTTTGACTTGTTAAATGCATTAACCTCATCCATGAATTCAGTTTTTTGTTTTCTTATCTCAGAACTATCTTTTCTAATAATATTACGCTCTTCTTCAAGATGCTTTATTTCAGAATTTAGTGAATTGAGAGTTTTATCTTTTGATGATTTCTCAGATTTGATTGTTTTCAGATTTGATGCAGCAGATATTGCACGATAACGATTTAGTTCACGTTCAAGAAGATCATATCGAAGTTTTCTATTTCTCTCTTCTTCTAATTCATCAATTCTTTTCTTTACTTCCCCCATTTTGGCCATTGCAATTTCTAATTTATGATCAGCATCAGTTAGCTGTTTTTCTGCCTCTTTTTTCTTTTCATCAAATGCAGAAAGTCCAATTAAATCTTCTATCACATTTCTTTTTTCCTCAGATGTCATTTCAGAAATTCTTGTAACAGTTCCTTGTTGAACATTGTTTATTTGATTTAGACCTGCATTGGCAATTTCCATCAAATCAAGAATTTTTGAACGTATGACTTTCTTTTTGTTAAGATAGTAAATATTATCACCTTTGTCATTCATCTCTCGAGTAATTGTAACAATATCAGAATCAACAGGAATCTTTCTATCTAAATTATCAAAGTGAACACTAGTTCTAGCCATTTTTGGTCCACGTCTTGCAGCACCCTCAACATCATGCATGAGAGCACGTAAATTTGGAGCACGCATAATTTTTGATCGATTTTCACCTAACGCAAAAGTAATTGCGTCTAAAATATTGCTTTTACCTGAACCATTTGGACCAGATATAGATATCAGTCCTGGTTCAAAATCTACGATCGTGTTTTTGAATCCAAATGATTTGAAACCAAAAATCTCAACTTTCTTTACATGAACCAATACAGATTATGACATATAGAGTTGCATAATTAATGTGAACAAGTAATTTTGACTTTGGTAACAAACTTTGTAGGGCTACAAAAAAAATTCTAGTTTTTATTCACCAGCAACAAATTTTTCAATTTCAGTTTTTGCAATAGGATCTGTCATCTGTTGTATAGGATGTTTCATCAAATATGCAGATGCAGGAATGATTGGACCTCCCATGCCTCGATCAAGAGCAATTTTCGCTAGTCGTATAGCATCAATAACTATTCCAGCAGAATTTGCTTTGTCATCTACCTCTAAACGTACTTCCATGTTATATGGAATGTTTGCCCATTGCCTACCTTCAATTCTCATAAACATAAGTTTCGTGTTACCTAAGAAAGGAATGAAATCTGAAGGGCCAACATAAATATTATCATCGTCTAATCGATCGGTAAGCTGACTTTGAACACTCTCAGTTTTTGATATACGTTTACTAACAAGACGTTCTTGTTCTTTCATATTTAGGAAATCTGTATTTCCACCAACGTTAATCTGGTATGTTTTTTCTATTTTTGTTCCACGTTCATCACATAGTCTTGCAAGGGTTCTATGGA
>Ga0315338_1004553_pt1 | contig 10820 bp, 9 predicted proteins | sample ASW8metaG_FD_204518 | JGI IMG/M metagenome (GOLD analysis project Ga0315338, IMG submission 204518) | Ammonia-oxidizing marine archaeal communities from Monterey Bay, California, United States - ASW #8 | ecosystem: Environmental > Aquatic > Marine > Coastal | place: USA: California | collected...
CCAGGCCCGGCGTGGCAATGGGCGCACATCGCCTTGTACCGGCTCGCCCCGGCAGCGATCATGTCATCGGAAAAGGATTCCGGCGCTGCGATACCGTCGGCGCGGCGCTCGACTGAGCTGTGCATGGTTGTCGAAAAGGCCCAGCGAATGAAGTCGGCGTGCTCGTCGCTGGCCGCGACGTTATAGGCGCCGGTGTAAACGATGACGAACCCCGTAACCGCAACGATGGCGACGAGCCCGACCCCGCCGATGATCCCGCTCACAATCAATCTCATCGGTATTCCGATCCTGTCAGGCACACTCGTGGGTCAACGCGTCATGCCCCCATTTGATCCGACACTGCCGCACTGCGGCCCGGTCACACCAACCTGCCCGCCACCGAAGGGTTCATCACCGCCGAGTACAGTAATGCCTTGCACTCATCCTCTGGCGCGCTTTCCGGACGAGAAAACAAAGTTACAATTTTCCTTAACGCCGAATCGGGCTTGCGTGTCGGCCGGACCCGCAGCCCTTGAAATCAGTCATCGAGCCGAGTTACCGCAGCCTCAAGCTGTTCGGCTTCCACAAAGCCTGGAATGATCTCAGTGCCGATGACGAAGGTTGGCGTGCCATTAATGTTCAGACGCTCGGCAATCCGGAGGGTCTGACGGATTTTCTCAGTAATATCGTCGGCTTGACCTCGGGCAACGATCGCGTCCCAATCGAGTGCAGCGTCCTCGATTGCCATGCGGATCTGATCCTCGGTGAGGTTGCCATCGTGCCCCATGAGCGCCTGATGCACCTCCCAATACTTTTCCGGGGCCAAATTCCAAACTGCGAGTGCTGCACGGGATGCCTGCGCGGATGACGCGGACAGGATGGGAAATTCCTTGAAGACATAGCGAATACGGTCGTCGTTCTTCAAAAACTCGGCGACCTCAGGCTTTACCCGGCGGCAGAATGGACAATTGTAGTCGAAAAACTCGACGACTGTGATCATTCCGTCGGGATTACCACCGACAGGATCGTTGTCGGCGGTGCGGATCGCGTCGCCCATCTCGATGAGAGCGTTCTTGACGGATTCCGTCTCCGCCGCTTGCTGCCGTACCTGGAGCGCCTCAAACGCTTCGGCCAGAATTTCTGGGTTTTCGATGAGATGATCACGGATCAGCGCGCGCACTTCATCCTTCTGGAGGTCTGTCAGGCTTTCGGCGGCGGCACCAGTTGCCGTGATTGCAAGCATTGCCGCCATGATCGCGGTTCTGAGCATTGTCTATTTCCTATTTGATGAGCCAGAAGCGCGGTCGCCTCGCGCGGTGGCAATGGCATCGAGCACGGTGCTAACGGTCAGAATTTCCGGTAGAAGGATGCCTTCGGGCGCGGCTGGACCGAAAGCCACATTGAGGGGAATGCCGTAGCGGCCCTGCGCCTTTACGAAATCGGCAATCGCGTCGTCCGGAAGCGTCCAGTCGGCACGCATGGCGACCGTGTCGGGGCGGGCGAGTTCGATACGCACTGCATCGCGGTCCAGCGCAGCAGCCTTGTTGTAGACGCACGTGATGCACCAGTCGGCGGTCACATCCACGAAAACCACATGACCCTTGGTGACGTGGCTCTCAATCGCTGCGCGGTCGAATGTCTTCCACTCCCCGGCCTCTACCGTGTGCTCTGGGGGGGTGGTCGATCCGACGTCGGTCGCGACGTAAACGGTCGAGGCGACTACGACCGCGGCTCCAAGGACAACAGTCACGCGACGAGGACGGTTAGCTGCCACGGCGACCGCGAGCGCGGCGACTGCAGCGGCGGCAAGCGCGTCCGCGCCCGCCTGCGAGTCGAGGATCCAGGCCAGCCAGACGACAACGCCGAGCATTGGAAGGGCGAGTGCCCGCTGGAGCCACGCCATCCACTGCCCGGGCTTAGGCAGGACCGACACCGTCTGAGGGATAGCGGCTATGGCGAGGTAGGGTGCTGCGAACCCGGCTCCGAGCGCAGCGAACGCAACCGCCAGCTCGCCCGGCCCGCCAGCGAGACCGAAGCCGATCGCAGTACCGAGAAACGGCGCGCTGCATGGCGTTGCGACGAGCGCTATGACGAAGCCGTCCGCAAAATCTCCCGTACGACCGAACCGACCGAGCCGGTTCTGTAGCCCAGCCGGCGGACGGAATTCAAAGATTCCAGCGAGATTTAGCGTCATGAGCACGAAGAGCCCGAACAGCAGTGCCACGAAGACAGGCTCTTGGAACTGCATGCCCCAGAAGACATCTCGCCCGAGCGCCTTCAACGCGCTGAGGACCGAGCCGAGAAGGATGATGAAGACGGCAATGCCACCGGCGGTCGCAAGGAAGGCGAGCCGCTGTTGCCGCCGTTCCAGGATTGTCGCGCGCCCGAGCGCTGCGACCTTGATAGACAGCACAGGAAGGACACACGGCATCGCGTTGAGGATCAGGCCGCCGAGGAATGCGATGAGGAAAATTGCCACCAGTCCTCGCGCGGGCTCGGCCGTTGGCGCTGCTGTGGGAATGACGGCGGTCGCGACGGTGCCGGACAGATCCAGCGCGAGTCCCTTTCCGGCCACAGTCAGGCGCACTTCAGTGCCCGGAGACGGCAGCGTCGGACCAGCAAGCGTGGCGGCGAAGCGACCTCCACCCCTATGCGCCAGACGGCCGATTAAGGGATCCTCGCCCTCGACTTCCGCCACGATCAGCGCATCGTCGAGACGCGGAGCGCGGTCGCCGAACGCCTTAAGCGTGACGGACAGTCCCTCCTCCGTCGCCGCGAGAAGGGCCAGAGCGACATCGGCGTCGAGCGCCGGGACCGGAACCTTGGCCATCGCGTCGGCGATGGGTGTATCCTCGGCGCGCGGAAGAAGCGCTAGATCGGCCGGAACCGGAGTACTGAACTCGTACCGTTCCGGCACGCACACCCTACCGCAGACGAGGAGACCTGCCCGGAGCGCGAGGCGTGCGCCTTGGTCGGCGTTGGACCGCTCGATTGTGACGGGGAACGTCACGGTGTGCGAATAACCTAGAGCCTCGATGCCGAACGCGACGAACCGCTCTGGCGCGGGGTATGCGACGCGGAAGCTGGCGACGTTGTCAGAGCCCTCCGTGTCGATTTGCGGCGGCAGCCCCGTTGATCCCGCTGAACGCCAGTAGGTTTTCCACCCGTCATCGAGCCGGACCTCAAGGCCCGCGACAATCTGGCCGTCGTCATTGACGGCCACGTGCAGGCGGGCCGCGCTGTTCGATCGCTCCTGCCACGGCGTCGCTGCGACGGCCGCAACCGTCAACGACAGGACGAGGCTGAGTGATAGGATAAAGCGCGTCGCGGCGATCATCGCTGCGCCGCAATCTGGGCATTCATCTGGTCGTGGCGGCGGCGAATATCGGCCGGCCAGCGACTCTTGATGTAGGAAAGGGTGGCGATGATCTCGTCGTCCGTCAGGACATTCTCGAAAGCTGGCATATTCGAGTAGTACGGCTCACCGTTGCCCATCTCCTTCGGAGGGCCGTACTTGGTCAGCTCGAAGAGCAGCACGTCGGCGTGGTGCCAGGTATGACCCGTCTCGTCGTGCGGCGGCGCAGGGAGTCGCCCGTCGGGTCCGCGATCACGCCAGTTCGGCTGGCCCTCGAGGTTTGCACCGTGGCAGGCGGCGCATTGCGCCGCGTAGACTTTTTCTCCCTCCGCGATCACAGCAGTATCGCCCGACTTCAACTCGATAGACTGAGCTGGGCCAGGATCGAGCCACAGCACAGCACCTGCCATTACCGCGATACCAATCGCAATGCCGACGCCGATCATGATGACGGCACGTTTTCTCTGCATAAGCGTTTACCCGAGAAGCGGATTGCTGGGGGGACGGACGACGACGCGGGTGCCGTCCGGGACGCGCTCGTAGAGATCGATGACGTCCTGGTTCAGAAGGCGCACGCATCCTGAGGAGACGGCCCGGCCGATCGAATGCGCTTCCTGCGTACCGTGCAGGCGGTAGAGCGTGTCGCGGCCGTCCTGGTAGAGGTAGAGCGCACGGGCGCCAAGCGGGTTGCCGAGGCCGGGATCCATGCCGTTGCGATATTGCTCAAGCTCCGGCTCGCGAGCGATCATCTCGGCCGGCGGCGTCCAGGTCGGCCACGCCTGCTTGCGCTCAATCGTTGCGGTGCCGTCCCATCCGAACCCTTCGCGACCGAGTCCGACGCCATAGCGCATCGCCCGGCCGCCTCCCATGGTCCAGTAGAGATAAAAGCTACCGGTATCGACGACGACCATGCCGGGCCGCTCGCCCGTGGGGTTCGCCACTTCTCGGCGCCAGTAAATCGCGTCTACACGGGCGAGATCCACGGCCGGGATGGGGAACCGCTCGTCCGGACGCGGGCCATAGATCGCCTGGTAGACGGGGGGCACCTGGCCGGTGCCACCCGTCTGCGGAGGCGGCGTCTGCGCCATCGTGCAGCCGCCGACAAGCGCTGTCCCGCCGCCGAGAAGAAAGGTCCGCCGGTCGATCATGTCAGCGGCCCGCCTGGTAGAATATTGAGCTATTCTGTGCGGTGCCCGCGCCAAAGGTCACGACATCGTACCTTGCCTTCGGATCATCTCCCATGCCGATCGAACCGCGCGGCATTCCGGGAACTGCGATTCCGTGAACATCCGGGCGCTCGTCGAGCAGTTTGGCGATGGCCTCGGGTGGGACGTGTCCCTCCAGCACGTAGCCGTCGACAGCAGTGATGTGGCATCCCCGAACCTCGTCAGGAACCGCCGCTTGGCGGCGAAGTGAGGTCAGATCGTCCAGCTCTGTCACTTCGACCCTGTATCCGAGGCTTTTCATGTAGTCAGTCCACGAGCCGCAGCAGCCGCACCAGGGCGTCTTGTAGACGTGCATGGTGTGCTCGGACGGGTCGGCGGCGATTGCCGGGGTGACTCCCATGGCCGCAACGGCGAGCATTGCGGCGCGGAGAAGGCTTGTCCTTGACATTGTCGAATGCTCCGGTGTCGTGGATGGTCTTCGGGTTTTCCGAGTGTGCACGCGGGCGCCGACGCAAACGTGCATGTGATGGGGCGCGTTGAGCGGTAGGCTGCCGCTGTTCCACACTGGGCGCTCAGCGCTCAGCGCTCGGCAGGCCGCTCATCCCGCTTCGCCCTCGACTTCGAGGAAGGTCATCATTCCGCCGGCCTGATGCTCGATCATATGGCAGTGGAGCATCCACTTGCCGGGCGCCTCCGCAACGAATGCAATGGACACTCGATCATCGGAAGCGAGGACGGTCGTGTCCCGCCACGAGCCGTCGATGGCCTCTCCGTTCCTGGCGATCTCACGGAAGTGCATGCCGTGCAGGTGCATCGCATGCGGAAACGCGGTGTCATTGACGATATCGACGATAGCAGTCTCACCGCGTTTCAGGACGGCGAGAGGCGTATCCAGGTCGCCCGCGATGCCGTTGAACGCCCAAATCCGCCCGTTGGAGACGAGTTCGCGCATCCCCATCATGCGCCCACTCATCATGGCGCCGCGCATGCGACCCATCGCGCCCCCCTCCATCGTCAGGTCGAGGCGGCGAGCATTCGCGAGGTCGAGAATGGGGCGCGCGTTCCCGTCCAGCGGCTTGACGTCATTCCCGACGAGGCCGCTACCTCCCGCCTCCGCTCCATACACGAAGCGGCCGAGACGGACCTCGTCCGTCAGCGTATAGGCCGTTATTGGATGGGTAGACCCCGGCGCTCCGGTTGCATCGAGAACGAGGTCGACGCGTTGGCCAGGTCCTAGGACGAGCAGCTTGTCGCCGAGCGATCGGGGCTCCACCGGGTTGCCGTCCTCCGCGACTATCACCGGTATGTGACCAGAGAAGAGCAAGGCGAAGATCTGCGCGTTGGCGACGTTGGCGAGTCGCAGCCTCACGCGTTCTCCCGCCGTCAGTTGGACGGCGGCGTCAGCGCTGTTGTTGATCGTCGCTAAGTTTCCGAGGCGGCCGGCGTGCGCCCACTCGTGCATCTGACCGAATGCGGGGTCGAGCTGGCCGTTTTTGTCGACGACCCAATCGTCCAGAACGAGAAGGATGTCCTGATCGACCTGGAGAGGCTTGCGTTCGTCGACAATCAAAATGCCGTAAAGACCCCGATCCTGCTGGTTCCAGCCGCGAAAATGCGTGTGATACCAGTATGTTCCGGCATCGGTCAGATCGAAGGCATAAGTCATAGAGCCGCCGGGTTCGACGGGCGCTTGAGTAAGCGGAGCGGCGCCGTCCATGGCATTTGGCGGACGAAGGCCATGCCAGTGCACCGCCGTCGGTTCATCGAGGCGATTCTGGAAGTCGACCTCAAGCCGATCGCCAACGCGATAGCGCAAGAGTGGACCGGGTACGGTTCCGTTGTAGCTCCAGGTATCGGCGAGGCGCGTGGCGTTGCCGTATCCAAGCGCTTGCCGGCCAGGCGCGGCTATGAGGCGGCGCGGGGCCGATGCCGCTAAAGTTCGATTGGCCGCCATGCTGAGGCTTGCAAGCCCGGCGGCGGCGCCGAAGATAACGCCGCGCCGTGTCACGGTCGCTGCGCGAAGTGGGAAAGTCATTGGGTTTTCCGTATGCCGCGCCGAACCGGCTGCCGGCCTAGACAGACGGGCTCATGGCCCACATCCCCACCCCGAAAGGGCGAGCGCACCCGCTTTCGCGCCGACGATCAACCGGCGGAGCGGTAGTCTGTGCTTTGCCATGGCCGCAAAAATGACAGGCGGAAAGCTCAGACGCTAAAAGCGAAAAGGTCTTGGAGGGGGTGGGTCGGCGCACATCAGGGCGCGGATCAAATCCGGCGCTTCTGCGAAGTAAACGCAAGCTGCCGAAAGTGTTGGGAAGGCGATCGTCGGCGCGGCGATCAGAGAACCCGGTCCGCAGTTGCCAAGACCTGACATACAGACCGGCTGCTCGCGTGATCCATCCTGGCAACGGCCACCGAGGCAGTGATCCACCGTCATAGACGTTTGATCTGCCATATCCGAAGCACCAGGAAGTTCGTTCATCGCGATCATGCCGCCGGATGCGCCGGCGTAGACAGGCGAGCCGATGAGGCTCGCCACCACAGCCACCGTCAGGATGAAAGCGAACAGACGCATAGTCCAGCGAATAGACAGCTTCGGATCGCTCTGTCAATGCTGGCCCGGTCGGCGCATGTAGCGATCGTCCTATGTCCAGCCTTTGGCGTTCTCGCTGAGACTCCGGATGGATCGAAGCCTGGGACGATCGCTGCTCTTCGTCCTGGAATTCACTTTGAGCAACCTATGAGTGTTGTGTGACTTATTGGACACGCGGGAGCCGCGGTGTCGTGGTGGCCCTGCAAGTGCAATGTCCGAGCGGTACTTGGTGACGGCTGGTTTGGAGAAGACGTTGGCTATTGCTCGCTTCTTTCTTGTGACGTTGATCGTACTGGCCGTTGGCACGGCCGGTATCGGACACGTTGCGGCCTACGAAGGCGGAAGCACGGCTGTCGCCATGGATAGCCCCGACGCCGGACCGGTGGATAATCACAGCGATCATTCGACCGAGCGCGGCCCCACAAGCGATACCTCTGACGCTGGCGACTGCTCCGATACCGATCCCTGTGTTGGCTGCGCCATCCACTGCTCGGCAATCGCCGCGATGGATGGATCGTCGATGACGATGACTTTTCGCTTAGGGCGACTGCCCGTCACGTTGTCGGAGCAATTGCTCGCGAGCGACGCGGCGAATCTAGAGCGCCCGCCCCGAGCGATCTGACCGAAGCGCGTCCTTTCACGGACGCTGTCCGTCAGACATCCGATCGCTCTATTCTGAATTGATCTCATGAAACGTTTGCTCACTGGCGCGCTTGCCGCGTCGGTGGCCGGCTGTGCGAGTGCGCCTTACGTGGCCGCGCCGCCCCCGCCGGCTGCCGTGCCTACGCTCGCCTCCGCCTCACCACCACCATCCCCCCTCACGGCGGGATACACCCATCGAACCCCGGTCGAACCGGCGTTACCGCGTGACACGACACCGCCGAGTGAAGGGTTCGCGCGTCCAAGGGTCGGGTCATGAGCCGCTGGTTCCGCGCGGCTGGCGCGACAGCGCTTGTCGGGTTCCTCGGCGGCTGTGTGTCCGCGGAGGACTTCCCGATCGACCGGGGCTTCATGGCTGTGAGTACCGGCGCGCAACCTGTTACGAAAACTCATAGCGTTTGGGCGACGAACGCGGTTCAGCAGGCGCAGAACGAAGCCCAAGTCCAAGCTCTCGTGGCCGGGAAGACGATCAACGCGGACACTGCAGTACGCGTCGCTCTTCTCAACAACCGCGAACTGCAGGCGGCCTATGCCGAACTTGGTCTCTCGATTGCTGAACTATGGCAGGAGAGCCTGCCAGTGAATCCGACCGTTGCGCTAGGCGTAAACGCCAGCACAGATACCGTCAGGCAAACACTGGAGGGGGCGCTGATCGCCAATGTCCTCTCCTACGCTACCCGCCAACGGCGGGTTGCCATCGCCGAGACGCGCGTTCGCCAGGCGCAAGAACGTGCGATCGAGGCGACGTTGAATCTCGCTCATGAGACACGGCGGGCCTTCTACGAGGCTGCTGCGGCCTGGGGTGTGGTCATTGAGCTGAACCGCGCATTGGTGGCGGCGGATGCCGCTGCTGAATTGGCCGGCGAGTTGGGCCGAACGGGAGCGTTTTCAAAGGTCGAGCAGGCCCGTCAGCAGGCGTTTTATGCGGAGCTAACCTCTGAGAAGGCGCGTGCGGTTCTGGAAGCCCGACTTGCCAAAGAGCAGCTGACACGACGTCTTGGGCTCTGGGGCGCCACACTCTCTTACGAAGTGCCAAATGGATTGCCGAACCTGCCGCGCTCGATCCGCGACCAATCCGCCATTGAGCGGTTAGCGCTTCAGAATCGCGCTGATCTCAAGATCGCCAAGCTGGAACTAGAAGCGCTTGCGCGGAGCTACGGCCTTACCAAGGCTACGCGGTACGTCACCGATCTTCAAATTGCAGCCGGACTGGAGTTGGAGCGCGAGGAGGAGGTCGAAGACGGCGATACGACGGTGACAAATCGTCTGACACCGAGGTTTGAGGCAGAGTTCGAGATTCCGATCTTCGATACGGGAGCGGCCCGCCTCAGGACCGCAGAACTCCAATTGATGAGAGCGACGAACCTTCTCGCCGCCCGCGCCGTTGCGGTTCGCTCTGAAGCACGCGCCGCCCACACCGCCTACCGCGGCACATACGAAATTGCCAAGCACTACCGTGACGCAATCGTACCGCTACGCAAGACGGTCGAGGACGAGGCCGTCCTCTCCTACAATGGAATGATCACCAACACTTTTGACCTCCTCGCCGACACCCGCGCGCGAATAGCGTCCGTGCGCGCAGCGCTCGAAGCGCGGCGTGACTTCTTCCTCGCAGAGGTGGACGTCGCGGCTGCGATCTGGGGCGGCGGTGTCGCCGGCACCGAACCCGCCGAGACCGAGGTCGCAGCAGCCGAGGGAGACGAAGAATGACCGATCGTAAGAACGTCGCCGGTTTATCGCGACGTCAGTTGCTAGGGGCTGGCGCCGCCGCTGGCGCACTCGTCAGCACATCGGCCTGGTCGCGGACGGCCAACATGAGCCTGCCCGATGCGCCCGTCATGGAGAGCCCTCTCACACAGCCGCCGCAAGCTCCGAGCGGAGGTCTGCCGTACAATCCGGTCTGCACGCTGAACGGCTGGTCGCTTCCGTTCCGTATGAATGGCAATGTCAAGGAATTCCATCTTGTCGCCGAGCCCGTCGAGCGCGAGCTTTCCGATGGCACGATCGCCCATCTATGGGGCTACAACGGCCAGTCGCCCGGCCCGACCATAGAGGCGGTCGAGGGCGAGCGGGTGCGGATCTTCGTCACCAATCGCCTGCCGGAACACACCAGCGTCCACTGGCACGGGGTGATTTTGCCCTGTGGTATGGACGGTGTGACGGGACTGACGCAGCCCGGCATCCCGGCCGGCAAGACTTTCGTCTACGAGTTCGATCTGACGAAGTCCGGGACGCATATGTACCACCCGCATGGCGATGAGATGGTCCAGATGGCGATGGGCATGATGGGCTTCTTCGTCATCCATCCTAAGGATCCGAATTTCATGCGGGTCGATCGGGACTACGTGTTCCTGCTGTCCGCTTACGACATTGACCCCGGCAGCTACATGCCGCGTGTCATGGAGATGACCGACTTCAACTTGTGGGCCATCAACAGCCGCGTCTTCCCCGGCGTCGATCCTCTTGTGGCCGCCAAGGGAGATCGCGTGAGGGTTCGCGTCGGAAACCTCACCATGACGAACCACCCGATCCACATGCATGGCTACCATTTCGAGGTGACGGGCACGGACGGGGGCTGGGTGCGTCCGGAGGCACGTTGGCCGGAAGTGACGATCGACATCCCGGTCGGCGGAATGCGCGCCTACGAGTTCGACGCGATCCATGAAGGCGACTGGGCGCTGCACTGTCATAAGTCGCACCATACGATGAACGCGATGGGTCACGACGTGCCGACGTTTATCGGCGCTGACAAGTCAAACATCGCCCGCAAAATCCGTCTGATCCAGCCGGAATACATGCCGATGGGCACCAACGGTATGGCCGACATGGCCGAGATGGCGATGCCCATCCCTGACAATACCGAGCCGATGATGGGCGGCTGGGGGCCGTTCGGCTCGGTCGAGATGGGCGGTATGTTCACGGTGATGAAGGTCCGCGAGGGCCTGGCCGCGGACGACTATTCGGACCCTGGTTGGTTTGATCACCCCCCCGGCACCGTTGCCTACGAATGGACCGGTGCCCTTCCAGAGGTCGCCTCCACGGAGGGCGCCAACACGGTCCCGCCGCAACG